>TARA_B110001454_G_scaffold21032_1_pt1 | contig 32333 bp, 29 predicted proteins | sample TARA_B110001454 | Tara Oceans TARA_B110001454 (sample SAMEA4397004) | marine metagenome | biome: Polar Biome; feature: [MES] marine water layer (ENVO:01000295) within the mesopelagic zone...; material: water (ENVO:00002006), including particulate matter (ENVO:01000060) such as...... | reverse complement strand
CCTAAAACAAGACCTATATTTGCTGTATTTGATCCAATTGCATTTCCTACAGCTAAGCCTGATTCGCCACCTAATGCAGCCACTACTGAGACTAATATTTCAGGTGCTGAGGTAGCGAAAGCAACCACTGTGAGGCCTATTACTATTATTGGAATCTTCATATTTTGCGCAAATGAAGCGGCCCCATCAACAAAATAATTTGATCCAATGATTAGGATCAGTATCCCAATTGCCAGTAATGTAAGATCAATAAGCATAAATTATATTTTTTTTATTAAAGTTATATTTATTGTTAGTTTGAATTAGAATTTAACGCAATAATACATAATATCTATATTTTGTGTAGTTGTGTTGTTTTGTTATTATTTTAGATATTAAAAAAACTATTTTTTAGGATACTTGACTATGTCGCCAAACGAAATTAGCAGTCTAATTAGCAAAGGTATTGAAGGGGCAAATATTGATGTTAGAAGTGATGATAATACTCATTTTGAGGCTATTATTATAACTGATATCTTTGAAAAAAAGTCTCTAATTCAGAGGCATCAAATGGTTTATGGTTGTCTAGGTAGCGCTATGGGGAATGAGATACATGCACTGTCATTAAAAACTTACACAAATAATGAATGGCATTCGATGAATTTGCCTAATGGATAAATTGAAAATTGTGGGCGGCCATCAATTAGATGGTAAATTGACTGTATCTGGAGCAAAGAATGCAGCATTACCAATTTTAGCCGGCTCTCTATTAAGTTCTGAATCAGTAAACTTACAAAATATTCCGCAGCTTAATGACGTTGCAACCATGCTTACATTGTTGCAAAGCATGGGCGTGAAAGTACTTTTTGATGAAAAGATGAATTTGCAGTTAGATTCTTCTGATATTGATAGTTATTGCGCACCGTATGATCTAGTAAAAACGATGAGAGCTTCAATTCTAGTATTGGGCCCTTTATTGACTAGATTTGGTCAAGCAAAGGTATCTCTTCCAGGTGGTTGTGCTATAGGCGCTAGACCAGTTAATTTTCATGTGCAAGGCCTTGAAGCAATGGGGGCGAAAATTTCTGTAGAAAATGGTTATATAAATGCAAGAGCAGATAAATTATGTGGTGCCAATATTGATTTTAGCCGGGTAAGTGTTACTGGCACTCAAAATATAATGATGGCAGCTGTATTGGCGAGAGGTAAAACTGTAATAAAAAATGCAGCTAGAGAGCCAGAGGTTATCGATTTAGCGAATTTTTTAAATAGTATGGGTGCGAAAATTACTGATGCCGGGAGCGATCAAATAATCATTAAGGGTGTTGATAAACTTAATCACAGCAAATATAAGATTCTGCCAGATCGTATCGAAGCAGGTACTTATCTGGTGGCAACGGCAATAACCGGAGGAAAGATTCGATTGAAGGAGGTTGTTCCTGAGCATTTAACAGCTGTGATATTAAAATTAGAAGAGGCAGGAGCAATAGTTGATGTTGGTGATGATTGGATTAATCTTGATATGAAAGCCAAAAGACCTGTATCTGTGAATATTGAAACATTTCCATACCCTGGTTTTCCGACGGATATGCAGGCACAATTTTGCGCGCTGAATACCGTTGCTTCTGGTTTTTCGAGTGTAAAAGAAACTATTTTTGAGAATCGATTTCAGCATGTAAATGAACTTCAAAGGATGGGAGCTGATATTGAAATACAAGGAAATAATGCGATGATAAAAGGTGTAGAAACAATCACTGCCGCCCCAGTTATGGCTACAGACTTAAGGGCGTCTGCTGGATTAATTATCGCTGCACTGGTCGCTCAAGGAGAAACAGTAATCGATCGTATTTATCATATTGATAGAGGTTACGAAAGAATCGAAGAAAAACTTCACCAACTCGGTGCTCATATTTCACGTGAATCAGGTTAGAAATATATTTCTATATGTATATGCTCTAGCCAATTGTCATAATCACCGTGTATAATATCGATATTAATGACCACTATTGCGCATTTACGATAATATTAAATTAATAATAACCTTAACTACGAATTAAAAAAGCCAAATTTAAATCAATTTTTATTGACTAAATTAATTGAAATATGTGCATAGCTACAGGTTAAAATATTAAGAAATAAACTTTTTGATTGGATCAATGGAGCAAGATTAAATGACGGAAAAAGTTGATCAAAGTAAGCGTCAATTTTTAAGCATTGCAACTGCTGTTACTGGTGGTGTAGGCATAGCTTTCGCGGCAGTGCCATTTTTATCTTCATTGAAACCAAGCGCAAGAGCACGCGCACTAGGAGCTCCTGTTGAAGTTCCTTTAGCTTCATTAGAGCCGGGGGAAATGATTAGAGTAATTTGGCGTGGAAGGCTTGTTTATGTTCTTCGTCGTACAGAAGAGATGTTAGGGAGATTAGTTGGAGTGACTGAGTATCTTAGAGACCCTGATTCTTCTAATGTGGAGTTGCAACCTAGTTATGCTACAAACGAGCATCGTTCACTGAATCCCGAGTATCTCGTGGTGGAAGGATCATGTACTCACTTGGGTTGTGCTCCCTTACCTCGATTCGAAGTTACTCCCTCTTCAGATTGGTTCGGCGGTTTCTTTTGCCCTTGTCATGGCTCAAAATTTGACTTATCAGGGAGAGTTTATAAGGGTGTACCAGCCCCAACTAACCTAAGGGTTCCACCATACACTTTTAGTCAAACCAATGTGATAACGATTGGTATTGATTCGGGAACTGCGTAATGGCGAATAACGATAAAAAACAAATGGAATCATCTAGTAAATTATTAAATTGGATTGATGAGCGTTTCCCGTATACGGAAACAATGAGATATCACATCACTGAATATTACGCGTCTAAAAATTTCAATATTTGGTATGTATTTGGTGTATTGGCCATGGTTGTTTTAGTTATTCAATTATTTACAGGTATCTTTCTAACGATGAATTATAAGCCATCAGCTGTCGATGCTTTCTCTTCAGTTGAATATATTATGCGAGATGTAGAGTGGGGGTGGCTGATTCGTTATATGCATTCAACCGGTGCTTCTTTTTTCTTTATTGTGGTTTATCTCCATATGTTTCGGGCAATGTTATACGGTTCATACAAAAAACCAAGAGAGTTAATTTGGATTATTGGAATGTTAATTCTTATTGTTCTTATGGCCGAGGCATTTTCAGGGTATCTCTTGCCATGGGGTCAAATGTCATATTGGGGCGCTCAAGTTATTATTTCAATATTCGGAGCAATCCCTCTCGTAGGTGAAGCTTTAGTAGAGATTATTAGAGGGGATTATTCCATCTCGGACGTTACCCTTAATCGTTTTTTTGCACTGCATGTTATTGCTTTACCTTTAGCATTGGTTGCTTTAATTTTTGTTCATATAGTCGCCTTGCATGAAGTGGGTTCTAATAATCCTGATGGCATAGAGATCAAAGAGTATAAAGATCAACATGGCATCCCTATAGATGGAGTGGCATTTCATCCATATCATACGAGTAAGGATTTAGTGGCAATAATTATATTTTTGATGATCTTTTCTGTAGTAGTATTTTTTGCCCCAGATATGGGTGGTTACTTTTTAGAATATTCGAATTTTGAAAAAGCCAATCCTATGGCAACACCTGAACATATTGTTCCTAGTTGGTATTTTACACCTTTCTATGCCTTATTAAGGGCGGTCCCAGATAAGTTGGGAGGGGCTATATTAATGGTTCTTGCCGTTATATTACCGCTGTTCTTGCCGTGGCTTGATCGAGCAAAAGTAAAATCAATTCGTTATCGAGGTTGGATTTATAAGATGGCCTTATCTTTATTTGTACTAAGTTTTATTTCTCTTGGGGTGCTTGGAGTTCTTCCTGCAGAAGGAATATATGTATTATTAGCAAGAATTTCTGCCTTGTTTTATTTTGCATTTTTTATCCTTATGCCCTATTACACTAAGATTGATAAAACAAAACCTGTGCCAGATAGAGTAACCTAGGTATGAATAATCTTAAATCACCATTTTATCTAACTTTAGTTTTACTTATGCTTATGACGGATATTTTTGCAGCCGCTGGAAAGTCATTGGAAAAAGCAAATAATGATCCTCAGGATATCGAATCACTTCAAAGTGGGGCGCGTAATTTTATGAACTATTGTTCTGGTTGTCACTCAGCTGAATATGTTCGCTATGATGTTATTGTTTCGGACCTCGGATTAACCGATGAGGAAGTAAAGCAATACTTGATGTTTAATACACAACAAACTTTCGACACAATTAATGCGTCCATGCCCCAGACGGATGCAGCAGGTTGGTTCGGCCAGGCCCCGCCTGATCTATCTTTGATGGCTAGGGCAAAAGGCACAGATTATATTTACAGTTTCTTGAAAAATTTTTATATTGATCCATCAAGTCCAACTGGTGTCGATAACTTAATTCTTGCTGGAACAAGTATGCCAAATGTCCTTTGGGAGTTACAAGGGCATCAATTTATTGTCGAGGAAGATGGTGTAAGTCATCTTGAGCTCGGTGTTGTTGGAAAAATGTCTGAAAAAGAGTTTGATATTTTTCTTCGTGATACAGCTAACTTCTTAGAATATTTGAGTGAACCAATAAGGAATGCAAGACGAGCGTTAGGAATAAAAGTATTAATGTTTTTGGCGTTTTTCCTTATGCTATCTTATTTACTAAAGAAAGAAATCTGGAAGGATGTAAAGTAATTCTCTAAAAGAAATACTTCTTTAAGAGAGTTTATCTTTTTATAAAAAAAGGATCATTAATGTCAGTCATTGCGAATAGAAGATCAATAATGAATTTGTTTTCAAAGCCAACCTGCATTCATAGTCATCGCACTAGGATTGTCTTAGCAGAGAAAAATATCAACATCGAGATTACCAGTGTAGTTGGGCCAGATTTACCTGAAGATCTGATGGATATAAATCCTTATCATACTTTGCCGACCTTAATTGATAGAGATCTTGTTCTTTATGATTCTAGGGTCATTATTGAGTACTTAGATGAGCGTTTCCCTCATCCTCCATTGATGCCTGTAGACCCTGTTACCCGCGCGCAATTCAGAATGGCTTTGTATAGAATAGAGCAAGACTGGTATTCATTAGCTGAAAAGTATGCTGAAAATGGCGAAGGAAAGTTAGCCACAAAACCAAAGAAAATGTTACGTGAAAGCATCTTGGCCGCTGTTGATTTATTTTCAATCAAATCTTATTTTATTAGCGATGATTTTTCATTGGTTGATTGCACTATTGCACCCATATTATGGAGACTACCTGAATATGGAATTGATTTAGGATCAAATGCATCAGCAATTGATAAGTATATGGATCGGGTTTTTGATCGCCCTTCATTTCGTGAGAGTCTCAGCGAACTTGAGCAAGAAATGCGACTCTAGCATCAAGCGATATCTTTCATATACTTATGGAATCATCATCTATGTCAAAGCGCCCATATTTGATTAAAGCCATGATCGAGTGGATCAATGATAATAATTTTACACCGTACATCTTAGTAGATGCCTCGGTGAAAGATGTCGAGGTTCCTGAAAATTTTATCAAGAATGATCAAATTATTCTAAATATTAGTTATTCAGCGTCTAATAATTTAAATATCAATTTGAAGTCAATTTCATTCGATGGAAGATTTAATGGAAATTCAACTCAGATTTTTGTTCCATCCGAGGCAATATTGAGCGTGTACGCAAAAGAAACCGGCGAAGGCATGGTATTTACTAATGATAAAAATATAAAAATAAAAAAAGATAAAATTATAAAAAAACCCCCACACCTAAAGTTAGTAGAATAGTTATTGTTTTACTGCATGCTTTTTTTGAACCACAGGCACACCATTGATTAATTTTGCCCAGGCTAATCTCCTTCTAATTCTTCCATCCTTCTCCATGTATAATTGACCTGTAGCACCATTAAGTTCTTGCATAGAATAATTTTTTAAAGAGTTTATGGCGGCAACTAAAAAATAAGCATCATATCCCATAGCATTTTGGCGACTTTGAATAGCGTCTCCAGGCCAATACTTTCTTAGTGTTGTAGGGAGATTTTTAAGCCATATTTGTTGATCGATAACCCAAGGGGCGTCTGTGAAAATAATACCATTAAGATCATCTAAATTAGTATTATAGGAATATATTGTTGAAGTTGAATATACTGGCAAAGCTTCATCGCCTGAGAGATGGTAATTTAGTTGAGACTTAAGAAGTTTCCCACTTGTGGTATCAGCAGCTACCAGAAAAATAAAATCTACATCTTGTCTTCGGCGCGGACTAAAGGATAGATCTTCATTTAAATTTGCTGATAGACGATTGTATCTTTTTTCACTTAATGAGATTTCAAGTAATTCTTTTAACTCAGATGAAAAATCTTTCTCATTTTGATTGTAGAATTGACTTTCTATGATAACGCCGCCCATAGATTCTAATGTAGTAGTATAAATTTCTTCAAGTTGATGACCCCATTCATTATCCGGTGCAATAATTAGACCAATTTTATTTTGATCGATAATCACTTTGTTTGAGGTAGAGATAGCCTCATCAACTGAAGAAAGAGAAAATTGATACATACGAATCAATGGCTCATCATTGTCTAAAGAATTTAAAGTTAGCACTGGAACACTAAAAGCAATTTTCTTAGCTAAATTATTCACCGAATCTTGCAATAAAGGTCCGACGACAAAATCAGCACCGTCTTCGAGAGCTTGATCGTATGCAGCAACAGTATCTTGAAATTCTTGGGTGTCATATATTTTTATTTTTTTTATTCCTTGCTTGTCATCACTTAAAGAGTAGTGAGCACTGAGAAATCCATTTTGAATGGATTCTCCTTCTCTTTTGTAATCACCACTTAAGGGGAGTAGCAGTGCTACTTGGTCAGGGAAATCCTCTAAATTATAAGTTGGAGCCAATAGCTCCTGATCCCTCATAATTGGTTGTGAGATAGATGGAACGCCCATATTTTTTTGATTTTGAGTGCCTGATGGAGTGCAACCAAATAAAAATACACCGAATAATCCGTTTAATATCAGGGTATGTAAGAGTTTATTTTTCAAGGCAATATTTTTTAGCTTAATTTATCATTAATTTAGGATATTCTTATTGTCAATTATTAAATATATCAATGAATCCTATATAGAATTGTGGTTAATGAGATGGAAAATGGAAAATTATTTGTTGTTGCTACTCCTATTGGTAATCTTGATGATACATCAAAACGCAGTCTAGAGACTTTTAAAAATGTTGATTTAATAGCCGCTGAAGATACTCGAAACACACGTCATTTATTATCCCATTTCAATATTAAGGCAAAAATGATTGCTCTTCATGAACATAATGAGAAAGATGTAGCAAAAAAATTAATAAAAGATATTCAAAATGGCAGTTCAATTGCCTTGGTTAGTGATGCAGGCACTCCTGCAATTAACGATCCTGGATATAGATTGGTATCTCTAGCTCATGAGAATAATATAACTGTCGTTCCATTACCTGGACCTTGTTCGATAATTAGCGCATTGTCAGTTTCAGGGTTGCCTAGTGATAGATTTTGTTTCGAAGGTTATTTGCCCGCTAAAAGCGAATCAAGAAAATCAAAATTAAAGGAATTAGTTAAAGAAAAAAGAACATTAATTTTTCTGATTTCAGTACACAGAATTAGTCAATCCATAGAGGACATGTTATTGGTTTTTGGAGAAGATAGGTTAGCATTTCTTGCGCGCGAGATGACTAAAATATATGAGCAATGCATCAGAACGAATCTTGGTGATCTTTTCTTTATGACTAAGGAGGGTAAGATTCCAGAAAAAGGTGAATTTGTCTTAATTATAGAGGGTTACAGACAGCAAGATGATGATTCTCTTTACCTTGCTCGAGAATTAATGAATGAATTAATCAATAATGATTTAAGCATTCAGGCTGTTGATATTGTGACAAAAGTGACCAAAATAAAGCGCAATATAGCTTACAAAATGATGCTTGAATTAAAAAATGAGTAAAAAATTATTAGGATATTTTATTAATTGTTCTATTTTTTTTATTTTTTAAGTGATGTAAATAAATAGTTAGACAGGCCAGCAAGAATGGCACTAATCTTTCAAAAGGGTCTCCTGGTAGATTTCCTAATATCGACAGCCAGTATGAAATATTAGTAGTAGTATTATCAGGAGCAATATTTCCATAACTGTAAAATAAGACTGTTGAACTGAATCCTATAATAATACTCCATAATCTTGCTTCTGATGTAGGCTCATGGTTAATTACTCTTGCTATTACAATAGCACCAAATGCTGCGCCTAGAGCACTCCAGGCAAATAAAACACGATCAAAAATACTGTCTGGAATGATCCAGGCAAGTATGACCGCTGCAAATACAATAATACTCATAACTAAACGTGATACCAGTAACTCCCCAAAACTAAAATATTTTGATAAACCTAGATCATGAGATATAGCGGAAGATGCTGCAAGTAAGAGAGAATCTACGGTCGACATCACTGCGGAAAGAATTGACGCAATTACGATACCGGCCAATACTGGAGGGAGAAGTTGCTCAGCCATCAGATAAAAAACTTGTTCGCCTGTTTGCAGGTCTTTTATTAAAGTTCTTGCTGCAAGACCTAATGCTGCCATTGCACAAAAAATTATGATTGACCAGGTGACAGCAATAACAGCTCCTAATTTTAATTCATAATTTCCTTTAACTGCCATCAAACGAGACAGAAGATGAGGTTGCCCAAATGTGCCGCTGCCAATGCCAATTATGCCCGTCATAAAACCAAATAAAAGAAAGCCCGAGTGACCACCTGTCCAGTCATTATAATGTTTATCTATAGTAGAAAGTTTGGTAACTATTTCATTGAAACCACCTGCTTCATTGACGGTTACTAAGGATACAATAAGAGCCGCAGCCATCATTATAAAAGCTTGAAGGGTATCAGTAATACTGGCAGCCCAAAATCCACCTAAAATACAATACAATAAAATTATGAATGCACTAATAATTAAGCTTGTGCCTGCGGTCATGTGGAAATTACTAATGAATGCAGATGCGGCAGCATCAAATTGAGCTGCTATATAAAAAATAAAACAAAATGCAATTAATAGAGCAGATAGACTTGCTATTATACGTCTATCTTTACCTTCAAGGTTAGCGCAAATAAAATCGGTAGGGGTGATCCATTTTTTTAGGCTTGATTCATTTCTTACTCTAGGCCCTAATAATAACCACATTATTATGTAACCAGCCCATATACCTGGCATCATCCATAATGCAGAATAACCATAAACAAAAACAAAACCACTAAATCCAAGTAATACCCACGCGGATGATGTGCTAGCCGCGTAAGATAAGCCAGCTACCCAAGGACCTAATTGCCTTCCTGCTAACAAAAAATCAGTATTATTTTTTACTTTTCTGGAAGCTAAAAAACCAATAAAAATAAGTAAGGCTTGATAGAAAATTAGTGTAATTGTGATGACTTGGGATTGTTGCATATTGAATTTTGGTTAAGTTATATTTCGATGAATCTTTAAAAATAATATTAATTTTTTATTTTATTATTATTTACTATTTTAGTAAGTTTGAAAATTTTTTGCTTTTTTAAATAATTTATCAAATAAAAAATAAAAACAATATTAGGCTAAAAATTATCTTCATCAAAATATGATTTGGATTATAGATCATATATGGGATAGAGCTAAAAATAAAAGCAAATAAAAAGTATTGAAAAAGAAGCACTTGATTATCTATCGATCTGATATTGATTAGAATTTTTATTACCTCAAAATCTGTATATTTTTAAGTAAATTGGGTTTATTCTTGTTGCTGTAAGAGTTGGCTTGGTAATCGCTATTTCTCATTAATTGAGTAAGTAGAGGAAAGTCCGGGCTCCTTCGGACAAGGTGCCAGGTAACGCCTGGGGGGCGCAAGCTCATGGATAGTGCCACAGAAAATATACCGCCTAAGTACTTATGTACCGGTAAGGTTGAAATGGTGCGGTAAGAGCGCACCGCATAAATGGCAACATTTATGGCAGGGAAAACCCCGCCTGGAGCAAGACCAAATAGAGAAGTAATTGACTAATGTCATACCGTCGGTTCCGAACGGACTTCTGGGTAGGTTGCTAGAGGTAGTTGGTGACAACTATTCGAGATGAATGATTACCCTCGACAGAACCCGGCTTATGGCCAACTCTTACTTTTCACCATCTCCTTTCATTTTTTGAAATTTATTATCCATTAAATCAGTTACTTAAGTTAATAGAGTTAAACCAAAAGAGTTAAATTAGCGCAGATTAGATTGTAATTCAGAATAACTAAATTTGAAGCGTAATTTAATTTTAGAATGAGAATCAATTCAATATTATGGTTTAGCTATAATCTTTAAGTGATTGATTTATAGTTCCAAAAATATTTAAATATTTATGATTTTTTCTATAAATACACACCTAAGTTACTGTACTTAATAGAATTATTCTATTTATTAAGTTGACGCTAATATATCTCAAGAATATAGTGTCAATATGTGGAAAAAAGTGGGAGATTATGGTTTTAACTATCTCTAAAACCAATAATTTTAATTAAAAATGATGTTTCGTGGAGCAACAAAAGTAACGATTGATGCGAAGGGGCGCCTAGCTATCCCCACTCGCTATCGTGATCGTCTTGATTCCCGCAGTAATGGTCAATTAATTGTGACAGTTGATAGAGATTATTGTTTACTTTTGTATCCTTATCCTGATTGGGAAGAAATCGAGAGAAAATTAATTCGCTTACCAAGTTTAAATAAACAAGCTAGGCGCTTGCAAAGGCTTATGGTGGGTTATGCGACAGAATTAGAACTGGACGGTAATGGCAGGATACTTCTTTCTCGTGAGTTAAGAGAGTTTGCTGAAATCGAGCGTCAAGCCATATTAATTGGTCAGGGTAATAAATTTGAATTATGGAACGATGAAATTTGGAATAAAAAACGAGATGCATGGTTGAGCGAGGATGATGAGGGAAATCTATCCGCTGAACTTGAAGCATTATCTCTGTAATAAATTCGGTGAAAGGTAAGGATGAGAATAAACACATACCAGTATTACTGAATGAGGCAATAACAGGATTAAATATAAAGAAGAATGGAATATATATTGACGGAACTTTTGGAAGAGGGGGTCACAGTAAGGAAATTTTAAAAGCGCTTGATGAAAAAGGTCACTTATTTGCGATTGACCGAGATTTACAAGCGATAGATGAAATTGACTCTGAATTTGAAAATGATTTACGTTTTGAGCTAATTAAGGATGAAATGTCAGAATTAAAAAATATAGTTAAGGAAAAATCTTTATCTGGAAAGATTGATGGTGTGATATTTGATTTAGGGGTTTCTTCTCCCCAATTGGATCAAGCATCAAGAGGGTTCAGTTTTCAAAAAGACGGTCCTTTGGATATGCGTATGGATACAACTAAAGGTATAACTGCAGCTGAATGGTTATCAAGTGTTAGCGAGGATCAATTAAGAAAAGTGTTATTTCAGTACGGAGAGGAAAAATTTTCCTCACGAATTGCTAGAAATATTATAAAAAATAGGAATACCACATCACTAAACACCACCTTTGACTTAGTAAATATAATTACACAAGCCTTGCCAAAAATGTATTTCAAGAAACACCCGGCAACAAAAACTTTTCAAGCTATTCGGATATATATAAATGATGAATTATCACAACTTGAAAGTGCATTAAATGCAAGTCTTGAGTTGCTCAGAAGTGGCGGTCGCTTATGTGTGATTAGCTTTCATTCCTTAGAAGATAGAATTGTGAAGAGGTTTATTAAAAACGCTTCACTAGAATCAAAGCAATACAGAGGATTACCAGATGTTCCTGTTGAATTTCAACCAAAATTGAAAATTATTGGAAAAGCAGTAAGGGCGTCAATTGCTGAGATTGGTATGAATGTAAGAAGTCGAAGTGCGGTTTTAAGAATAGCAGAAAGAATTTAATTTTAAGCGAGATAATATAAGGAGGCACAAAAATGTTTGAGTTAATGGATGCACACAGTCAGAGCGCGGTAATAAAAGTAATCGGCGTCGGCGGCGGCGGAGGTAACGCTGTTTCGCATATGGTGAATGCTGGGATTGAAGGGGTTGATTTTGTTTGTGCAAATACAGATGCACAAGCATTAAATACAGCAAGAGTTAAAACGGCGTTGCAAATAGGCTGTAATATAACAAAAGGTCTAGGCGCTGGAGCTGACCCTGATATTGGCCGTCAGGCGGCTATGGAAGATCGAGATAGAATTGTTGAAGTGATAGAAGGTGCTGATATGCTATTTATCACTGCAGGAATGGGCGGTGGAACTGGCACTGGAGCGGCACCTGTGGTGGCACAAGTTGCTAAAGAGTTGGGTATATTAACAGTGGCTGTAGTTACTCGACCTTTTGAGATGGAAGGTACTAAGAGGATGTCTGTCGCAGATAATGGTATCGCAGAATTAGGCAAGTATGTCGATTCTTTGATAACTATCCCGAATGAAAAATTACTCGCAGTTTTAGGCAGCGATACGACATTAATTAATGCTTTTGAAACTGCAAATGAAGTACTTCAAGGTGCGGTTCAAGGTATTGCTGAATTAATAACTACTCCGGGTACTATGAATGTTGATTTTGCAGATGTAAGAACAGTGATGTCTGAAATGGGCATGGCAATGATGGGAACTGGAACTTCATCGGGTGAAGGGCGAGCTAGAGAGGCGGCTGAAGCGGCTATCTCTAGCCCTTTATTAGAAGATGTGAATCTTTCTGGAGCAAATGGAATTCTAGTTAATGTAACTTCAGATATGAATTTGACCATTGGTGAGTTCTCTGAGATTGGAGATACTGTCAAAGAGTTCGCAGCATCAGATGCGACTGTCATAATTGGCTCAGCACTTGATCCATCCATGAAAGACGAAGTCAGAGTTACAGTTGTGGCTACAGGATTAGGTAAGGATATAGTTAATTCACAAACACCTCCAATGCGTGTCATAACAAAAGAACCGAATATAGAAATTGAAACAAATCCAAATTATCGTAATTATGAGAAACCTACAAATGAGAGAAAAAAAGCCGTAGGTGATGGACTGCAAGGGGAAGAAACCGCTCAAGAATATCTTGATATACCTGCTTTTTTAAGGCGACAAGCAGATTGATGATTGGGTATTTTAGAAAATACTTATTACTCGCTAACTGCCGCATGATATGCGTAGCAATAATGTGGCATATAGAAATATGAAATGGATTTAACAAGATCTTATTTTCAGTTATTGATCTGTATTATTTTATGTACCGCATCAGCAGTATCAATAATTTATATCAAGCATCAATCTCGTGAGTTATTTATCGAGCTTGAAGTATTGAATGCTCAGCGAGATAAATTAAATGTTCAATGGAGTGAGTTACAGGCAGAGGAAAATATATGGGCTACGCCCATGAGGATAGAGAGAGAAGCTATAAATAAGCTTAATTTGCAAAGACCACCCATAAAAAAAATAAAAGTATATGAGAAGCAATGAGTCGTGGAGCTGAAACAAAAGAAGAGATTTCGAAACGGTTTATTGTGCGAGCTTTTTGGGTGCTTGGCTTTTTTATACTATTGTCATTTCTTTTGGTATTGAGAGCGACTTATTTACAGGTTTTAAATAAAGATTTTTTAATAAATCAAGGAAATGCAAGGCAGATTCGAGAGCCGACTATAGTAGCTTATCGTGGCATGATTACAGATAGAAACGATAAGCCATTAGCAATAAGTACTCCAGTGGACAGTCTTTCTATAAACCGCAAAAACTTTTCCCTCTCCCTCGAGAAGCTTAATGCCTTATCAAAGATATTAGATACTGATGCTGGCAAACTAAAAAAGGAAATTCAAGCAAACAAAGAAAAGCATTATTGGTATTTAAGAAGACATATTAGTACGAAAATATCTGACAGAATTAAAGCATTAAATATCGCGAATTTAACTATTACTAGAGAATATAAGCGTGCTTACCCAGCTGGAGAGGTTGTTTCGCAATTACTTGGGTATACAGATACGGATGAAAAAGGAATTGAAGGGATTGAGCTTCAATATGAGAGTTGGTTAAGAGGTGTTTCAGGCCAGAAGAAAGTACTAAAAGATGAAAAAGGCAGATCAATAGAGAATATTGGTATTATCAAAACTGCAAAACCAGGTAAAGATCTAAAGCTTAGTATAGATTTAAGATTGCAATATATTGCTAATAAACTTCTTAAAGAATCTATTTCAGAGTATCAAGCTCAATATGGCACTATAATTGTGTTAAATGCCTTAACGAGTGAGGTCCTCGCCATGGCCAATCAACCTTCTTTTGATAATAATGAACGCCCGTTAAATCATTCTTTAGTAAGGAATCGAGCTATCATTGATATGTACGAACCTGGTTCGAGTATAAAGCCATTTATCATTGCTAATGCTATTGAATCTGGTCAATACGATACTTCAATCTTGGTTGATACTTCTCCTGTAAAAATTGGTAAGAAAGTTATAAGAGATCGTACTGATTTAGGTAATGTAGATTTAGGTACAATTTTAAGTAGATCTTCAAATGCTGGAATGAGTAGAATTTCATTAACACTAGAATCAGATAAGCTCTGGGAGATGATGAGCGATTTTGGCTTTGGTACCCTTTCGTCTGGCGGCTTTCCTGGAGAAGCAAGGGGTGAGCTTCACCATCATACGCAATGGGGTGATATTGGAAAAGCAAGCCTGTCATATGGTTACGGTATAAGTGTAACGCCACTTCAGTTAGCTCAGGCCTATGCCATATTAGCTAATGATGGGATTTATAAACCAATTAGTTTGTTGGCCAATCAGTTGGGCGAAGGAAAGCGAATTTTAAGTTCGTCAACTGCAGTAATAGTCCGGGAGATGTTAGAAAAGGTAGTGGGTCCAAATGGCACGGCAAGAAAAGCTGCGGTTGAAGGATATCGTGTTGGCGGAAAATCTGGAACTGCAAAGAAAATAACTGGCTCTGGTGGGTACACTGAAGATAGATATAGATCTTTCTTTGCAGGTATTGCTCCATTAGATGATCCTCAGTTAGTTGTAGTGGTATTTATTGATGAGCCATCAGGAGAATTTTATTATGGCGGTGATGTTGCCGCTCCTGTTTTTTCAAAAGTTATATCTGAGTCATTGCGACTTTTAGCGATCCCGCCTAGTTATAATTCTTCTCTTAATAATCCGTTAGTAGCTGATCTAAATCTTGAATGATATTTCAATAAAATGTCTTCAAAAGTAAAGATAAATCTAAGTGAATTGTTATTCGATATAACAATTGCACCACCTATTTCTATAACGGGTATCAGTGATGATAGTCGCAGTATAAAAAAGGGAAATGTTTTTTTTGCATGTAAGGGTGAGAATTCTCATGGGTTAGATTTCTTAGAATCAGTTCTCATGGTTGGTGCGATAGCTGTAATTTACGAGAAACCATATGATCTTTCTAAATTAAAAAGCTGTACAGTCCCTTTAATTGGTATTGAGGGTCTTCGAGAGTATATGGGTGAAATTGCAAATCGATGGTATAACTTCCCATCTAAAAATATGGAAATTATTGGTATCACCGGAACCAATGGAAAAACAACGGTGGCATGGTTAATTCAGAATTGCCTTTCTTTATTGGGGAATAAATGCGCATACATTGGCACATTAGGTTCTGGTGTAGGGCTTCTTAATAAAGGTGATTTAACGACGCCATCATGCTTTGATCTGCATCAGAAATTATCTGCATACAGAGAAATGGGAATTAAATATGTTGCCATAGAAGTATCTTCTCATTCTATTGCTCAAAATAGGATAGCTGGACTATCTTTTGGTGCAACAATATTCACAAATCTTTCTCGAGATCACTTGGATTATCATGGTGATTATGAATCATATGGCAGCACCAAGGCTAAGCTTTTTATTAATGTAGATTCAAAGATAAAAATTATAAACTGTAATGATAGTTTCGGTAGAAAATTACTTAAGCAAATCAATAATAAAGCAGTAACTATAATAAAAGGGCAGCCACCTAAAAATTTTAATGAGGAATATTTATCAATTCTGAGCTCCAAAGCAAATAAATTCGGTCATACAGTTTCTTTAAAGAGTACTTGGGGTGAGAAAAGTTTTCATTTTCCATTAATAGGTGAATTTAATATTGAAAATGCAGCACAAGTTATAGCGTTAATATCTAGTTACAAATTTAATTTTAATAATATATTGCATGCTATGGAGAATGTATCCCCACCTCAAGGTCGTATGGAGTTGATTGATTTATCAATGAATGATCTTGTGCCAAGTGTATTTGTGGATTTTGCACATACACCAGAGGCATTAAAAGAAGCATTACTTGCCTTACGATTACATTATAAAAGAGAGATTTGGTGTGTTTTTGGTTGCGGCGGAGATCGTGATAAAGGAAAAAGAAAGTTAATGGGCCGCATGGCTAAAACTTATGCTGATCGGGTTGTGATAACGAGTGATAATCCTAGGAGCGAGACTCCAGAAAGTATTATTTCTGATATTTTATTGGGATCGAAAAACGATGTTCATACGATTGTAAATAGAGCATCAGCCATTAATTATGCGATTAGGTCTGCCAATAATGCGGATGTCATACTTATTGCAGGAAAAGGACACGAAGATTATCAATTAATCAAGGACAAGAGAATTGAATTTTCTGATGAATTGGTCTCACGAAAAGCCATAAAAATACGTCTTAGAGAGTTAAAAAATGATTAAATTATCATTAAATGAAGCTGCTGAGTATATGAATGGTATCTATGATGGTAAAGATAGGACTTTTTATGGTATTAACACAGATTCTAGAGAAGTAAGTAGTGATGAATTATTTTTTGCATTACGAGGACCAAACTTTAATGGTAATAGATTCAGCGAGGAAGCCCTCATGAATAATGCTGCTGCCTGTGTTGTTGATGATGGGAGTATACAATCAAAAGAAAATATTCTGGTTGAAAATACACAAATTGCACTTGGACAATTGGCCCGAGCTTGGCAACAAAAAATGTCAGTAAAAATAATTGCTATAACTGGAAGTAATGGCAAAACCTCAGTGAAACAATTGCTCTCTAATTGTCTTTCAATTACAGCAAAAATATTAAGTACAGAAGGAAATTTTAATAATCATATTGGGTTGCCAGTGATGTTATTGAGATTAGATTCGCATCATGAATACGCTATTCTTGAAATGGGTGCAAATCATCCTAAAGAGATAGAGTATCTTGTCAATTTGACCGATCCGCATGTCGTATTAATAAATAATGCTGGTCCAGCTCATTTGGAAGGATTTAAGAATGTAGAGGGTGTAGCAAAAGCTAAGGGTGAGATATTACAAGGGAGCTTACCTCCGAAATATGCCTGCTTAAACTATGATGATAAATATTTTGATCTATGGTGCAAGATGGCTGAAAATTCTTCTGTGATAAGTTTCGGTCTTAATGCTAAAGCCACCATTTTTGCGGAAGATTTAAGAGTAGTAAACCATAAATCATCTTTCACATTGGTCCTTCCTGACTCTTCAATTAATATTAAATTATCAACATTGGGTGAACATAACATAATGAATGCTTGCGCTGCAGCTGCGATCATGCATTCTTTGGATATGCCAATTAATATTATTAAGCAGGGCTTGGAAGCACCATTAATTGTACCTGGTAGATTGCATGCCTTGAAAGGCATTCGCAATCACTGTGTTATAGATGACAGTTATAATGCCAACCCTACTAGCACTAATGCTGCAATTGATTTTTTAAGTATCATGGAAGATTATAATTGTTTGGTTTTAGGTGACATGAAAGAACTTGGAAGTCATTCTATCAAAATGCATTCTTTAGCTGGCATAAAAGCAAAAGAGTCAGGAATTGATACCCTGTTAGCAATTGGTGATATGACAAAATATACAATTGAGGAGTTTGGATCTAATGGGTATTGGTTTGAGACAAGCGAGGAACTATTACGTCACTTACATACATTAATAGAGGATATACCGAAGATGAATATTCTTGTAAAAGGCTCTAGGTCGATGCAAATGGATAGAATTGTAAAAGAAATAATTTAGTTATGATCATCAAAAAGGAATATTGAAAATGTTACTTTATTTGTCTAATTATTTAAGTCAGTTTGAAGCTAGCTTTACGGTATTTAACTATATAACTATAAGAGCCGTCTTTGGGGCTTTAACCGCATTGATTATTTCATTTTTGATTGGACCAAAGATGATTAAGAAACTAAACACAAGTCAATTAAATCAACCAGTTAGACAGGATGGTCCAGAAAGTCACTTAGTTAAAGCAGGTACTCCAACAATGGGAGGAGCAATGATTTTATTGTCGGTCTCTATTAGTACATTATTATGGTCTGATATTAACAATTCGTATATATGGATCATTTTATTTGTCACTATTTCATTCGGGTTGATTGGCTATATTGATGATTATAAAAAAATTATCAGACAAAACTCAGATGGAATTTCAGCGTGGACAAAAATTTTCTGGCAATCATTGGTAGCATTAATTGCAGCAATTTGGTTGTACTCCATAGCGACTGATAGTAATGCAACATCATTATTAATTCCTTACCTTAAAGATGTGATGATACCTTTAGGTATTTTTCAGATATTTGTTAGTTTCATTTTTATTATTGGTTTTAGCAATGCCGTTAATTTAACTGATGGTCTCGATGGCTTAGCTATTATGCCAACTGTACTTGTGGGCGGTGCATTAGGGATATTTGCTTATGTTACTGGAAATGTAAATTTCTCATCGTATTTAGATATACCTTATATTCAAGGTGCAGGCGAAATTTTTGTTTTTTGTGCTGCTTTATCTGGGGCTGGACTTGGATTCCTTTGGTTTAATACCTATCCTGCACAGGTCTTCATGGGGGATATTGGGTCTTTATCACTTGGTGCAGCACTTGGGGTTATTGCTGTAATTGTAAGGCAAGAGATTATTCTTGCGATTATGGGTGGTGTATTCGTGGTTGAAACATTATCAGTCATGATTCAAGTAGTTTCATACAAGTTAACTGGGAAGCGTATTTTCAGGATGGCGCCTTTACATCATCACTATGAATTAAAAGGATGGGAGGAACCAAAAATAATAGTACGTTTTTGGATAATTACTGTAATTTTAGTTTTAATAGGTCTAGCAAGCCTGAAGATTAGATAAAAAATGAATAATAGTTTTATATTCATTATAGCAATATGATTAGATATTTAGTATTTGGAATGGGTGATACGGGATTATCTGTAGCCCGATTTTTTGAAAAAACGGCCGTTCCGGCTAGATATTATGACACACGATTAAATCCACCAAATTTATCCCTATTCAATCAATTAAGTTCACAATCAGAGATAGTATTAGGCACTTATACTGATAAGCTGTTTGAAAATATTGACCGAATAGTTGTATCACCTGGCCTAAGTGATAAAGAGCCTCTGATACAAAAAGTTCAGCAATTAGGCATTGAAATTATTTCTGATATTGATCTTTTTGTTGAGAATGTAACGAGTGATTTTGTCGTCATTACTGGCTCAAATGGCAAAAGTACGGTCACAGAGCTTTTATCTCTAATGTGCAAGAAAGCTAAGATTAAAGCTTCAGCAGGAGCAAACTTAGGTCGACCGGCATTAGATCTTTTAAATGACAAGGTCGATTTATATCTTCTTGAACTCTCAAGTTTTCATTTACATCGCTGCCAACAATTACCAGCAAAAGTGGCTTTATTACTAAATATTTCTAATGATCATCTTGATTGGCATGACGGTGAAATAAATTATCACCAATCAAAATATAGAATTTATAAAGAAGCGTCATTCTCAGTTTATAATCGTAAATTAAAAGAATCTTTAAATTATATCAATAAAAACCCCAGAGTTAGCTTTGGTTTAGACGAAGCTAAAGAGCATCATTATGGTATGTTGGACGATGGTATTAATAAATTTTTAGCCATTGGTAGAGAGAAATTATTAACAAGTAATGAAATTAAAATACATGGTTCCCATAATATTGAAAATATTTTAGCAACCATGGCTGTTGCAGAACAAATAGGTATCAATAAAACTCAAATGATAGAGGTGATAAAAGAATTTCAAGGTTTACCGCACCGCATGCAAATTATTGCAGAATATAATTCAGTCGAATTTATTAATGACTCAAAAGGAACTAATATTGGCGCTGCAATTGCATCTGTCAACTCCTTAGACGGGCCAATAATCTTATTAGCAGGTGGTCAAGGAAAAGGAGGGGATTATAAATTCTTTGCCGACTCAATTCACAAAAAGATAAAAGAAATAATCTTATTTGGTGAGGATTCTGAGTTAATAGAAAAAGAGTTCGAACCCTATGTACCAACATTGTGCGTAAGCAGCTTAAAAGACGCGATTCATTATGCTCAAGAACGAAGTTGTGCAGGTGATAAGATTCTTCTCTCACCGGCATGCGCGAGCTTTGATCAATTTGATAGTTACGCGCACCGCGGTGAAGAATTTTGTCGAATTGTGGGAGAATTATGATGATTTTTCTCCGAAAGAATTTAACCCAAGATCTAAAAATTGATTCAGTATTGTTAATTGTAATTTTAATGTTAATCATGATCGGTTTGATAACGCTATTTTCAGCCTCATCTGCTGTATCTGAGAATGATTTTGGTACGCCGTTTTATTATTTAAACAGACAATTATTTGCTATTTTTCTAGGTTCGATAGGCGCTTTTCTTTGTCTAATGATACCAATTGATTATTGGGAGAAGATGGGGCCCATATTACTGGTGATTGGTATATTTTTATTAATTATTGTTTTGATACCCGGATTTGGTCATACAGCAAATGGTTCAACAAGATGGTTAAGGTTAGGAGTCATGAATGTGCAAGTTTCTGATCCTGCTCGTCTTTGTATTATGATTTATGTAGCAGGATATTTAGTTAGAAGGAATAGGCAATTACGAGAGGGTTTTGTGGGCTTCCTTCGACCAATGGTGGTATTAGGAATTGCATCATTGCTATTATTATTAGAAACAGATTTTGGTGCTACAGCTGTTTTATTGGTGACTGTATTATCAATGTTGTTAGTGGCGGGTGCGAGAATTAGGGATTTTCTTATATTTCTCCTTTCAACAACTTCTATACTTGCCTTGTTAGTGACGCAATTTCCTTCTCGCATGAGACGCTTTAGTGGTTTCCTTGATCCGTGGGATGAAAATGTTGTTTTTAATGCGGGATATCAATTAGCACAATCTCTGATTGCGATCGGTCGTGGAGAATGGCTGGGCGTAGGATTAGGAAACAGTGTACAGAAATTATTTTATTTACCAGAGGCGCATACGGATTTTATTTTTGCTGTTTTCTCAGAGGAGTTCGGTCTAATTGGATCGATATGTTTAATTTTATTATTTGTAACTTTAATTTGGAGAATATTTCGACTTGCTATTAAATCAGCTAAAGCCGATCATTTTTTCGAAGCGTACTTTTGTATTGGAGTCGGTTCTTGGTTGGCCTTTCAGGTAGCAATTAATCTTGGAGTAAATATGGGATTACTGCCAACCAAAGGACTAACGTTGCCACTGATAAGTTATGGTAGGAGTAGTATAATCATGACAATGATCACATTAGGAATTCTGTTAAGAATTTACCATGAACTGGATTCAGGATATGTATCGAATTCCAGAGCAAAAGTGAAAAGAAAAAATTAATGAGACAACCTAAAATTCTAATAGTAGCTGGAGGAACAGGTGGACATGTTTTCCCTGGTCTTGCAATCGCCAGAGCTTTAAAAGATCATAATTGTTCAGTAATTTGGTTAGGAACTAAGAATGGAATCGAATCCAGAGTGATCCCTGAAGCTGGATTCAAGATTGAATACATAAATGCAGGGGGCCTCCGAGGAAAAACCTTTAAAACTTTTATTTTTTCGTTAGGCAAGCTATTAACAAGTTTTATGCATTCTTTTGTCATTCTTATACGTCATCGACCTGATGTAGTTTTGGGGATGGGTGGTTTTGCTAGCGGCCCTCCAGCACTGGCTGCTTTTCTATTACGCTATCCGGTGATTATTCATGAACAAAATGCAATTGCTGGGGGTACTAATAAAATTCTAGCGAGGATAGCATCCTTGGTATTGGAGGCTTTTCCAGGAAGCTTTCCTGTAAATATAAAAGCACAAACAATAGGAAATCCTGTTAGGCAGGATATAACTGAACTTGAACCTCCTAATATCAGGTTAAAAGATCGTGAAGGACCCATAAGAATTCTTGTACTTGGGGGGAGTCAGGGTTCATTGATTTTAAACAAAACACTACCAAACGCACTTAAAGATGTGTCTTCATCAATGAAGTTAGAGGTATTGCATCAAGCCGGAGAAAAAACTTTAACAGAAGCACAGAATGCCTATGAGGGAGTGTCAGTTGGATTATATCTAGTGGAATTTATTGAAGATATGGCTGATGCGTATAATTGGGCTGATATAGTGATTTGTAGGTCTGGTGCAATGACAGTAACAGAATTAATGACCGTAGGCTTACCTGCAATCTTAATACCATTTTCCAAGGCGATAGACGATCATCAAACTAAAAATGCGAATGTAATGAAAAAAATTGGTGCCGCAGAAATTATACAAGAAAAAGACTTAGAAAATGGGAAGCTTACCTTACTGATGCGTGATTGGGTTGAGAATAGAAGTACTCTAAGGCAAAGAGCGCTTCTAGCAACTTCAATGGCTAAGCCTGAAGCCACAAATGATATTGTTAAAGCTTGTCTGAATTATGTGAGTAGTTATGATTAGAAAAATGCGACGACTTAAGCGAGTTCATTTTGTTGGTATAGGTGGATCAGGAATGTCAGGCATTGCTGAAGTAATGCTTGGGCTTGGTTATCAGGTACAAGGTTCAGATTTAAATAAAAGCGAACAAGTAAAAAGATTAGAATTATTGGGTGCTAAAGTATTTATAGATCATCACAAAGAAAACGTCCATAAAGCTGATGCGATAGTCGTCTCAAGTGCGATTGATGATAAAAATTGCGAGGTTATAGAAGCTCACAGACTTATGTTACCAATTGTGGCCCGTGCTGAGATGTTAGCTGAGTTGATGCGTTTTTGTTACTCAGTTGCAGTTGCTGGAACTCACGGCAAAACCACTACAACTAGCCTTGTGGCGAGCATTTTAGCTCAAGGCGGACTCGATCCTACATATATAATCGGTGGTCGTCTCAAAAGCTCAAATTCACATGCAAAGCTTGGTCTGAGCGAGTATTTGGTCGCGGAGGCAGATGAAAGTGATGCCTCGTTTATGCACCTAAAACCTATGATCTCTATTGTTACAAATATTGATACAGACCATATGTCGACATACGATAATGACATAAATAAGTTAAATCAAGGGTTTCTTAATTTTTTACATAATCTTCCATTTTATGGGCTTGCGATTATGTGTATTGATGATCCAGGTGTTTGTGAAATACTTCCCAATATCCGAAGATCAGTAACAAGCTATGGGTTATCTAAGAATGCCGATATCAGAGCTTCAAATATAAAATTCTCAAAAGAATTAACTACTTTTGAAGTCACGAGAAAGCATAAAAAAGGTAAATTAAAAATTAATATGAACTTACCTGGAGAACATAATATTCAAAATGCCCTAGCAGCTATAGCCGTCGCTATAGAACTAGATGTTGATGATGATTCAATTGTTAGCGCATTTGAAAGCTTTGCTGGCATTGATCGTAGATTTCAGATTACAAATAATGTGAAATGCAGTAATGGTCAATTTACTTTAATTGATGATTATGGGCATCATCCTTCAGAGATTAAGGCTACGCTGAAAGCCGTTAAAGTGAGCTGGCCAAAAAAGAAGGTAACTCTGATGTTTCAGCCGCATCGATATAGCCGCACAAAAGATTTATTTAATGAGTTTATTGACGCTTTATCTGGCGTTGATCAAGTCCTTGTGGCAGAAATTTATCCAGCTGGTGAGCTTCCTATTAAAGGGATAAGCAGTATAAACATCGTTAATAGCTTAAAAAAGATAGCCAATAAAGATGTCCACTTATTATCATCCTTGGATGACGCACCTTTAATTCTAAATAAACTATTAGAGGATGATCAAATATTATTATGTATGGGAGCTGGGGATATTGGAAAATTTGTATCTGATTTGCCAGGTACTCTCGAAATAAAATAACAATCATGAGGTAAATAATTTTGCTGGTACCAGTTAATTCTATTCGGGGTGAAATAATCAACTCTGAACCAATGAAAAAACATACATCATTGAGGGTTGGGGGAGCGGCGCAGTATTTTTATAAGCCATCTGATATGGATGATCTTATCCACTTTTTATCTCTTTTAGATAATGATGTTTCAATATTTTGGTTGGGCAGGGGCAGTAATATACTTGTGAGGGATGAGGGTCTATCGGGAGTTGTGATTTCCTCATCAAAAATTTTAAGAGAAATCAAAAGAATAAATGAATTGACTATAAAAGTAGAAGCTAATGTCCCTTGTACAATGTTGGCGAAGAAATGTATTCGCTGGGGCTTGGGCCCATCTGAATTTTTCTCGGGAATACCCGGTTCTCTAGGAGGAGCATTAGCTATGAATGCTGGAGCTTATGGAAATGAAACATGGGAGAGAGTTGTTTCTGTTAAGACAATCAATCGGAATGGAATAATAAAAAATAGGATTTCAGAGGAATATCAGATTGATTATCGTGACGTTAAAGGTCCAATTAATGAATGGTTCGTAAGTGCTATTTTAAAATTTGAGTCGAATAAAATACCCTCGATGGAAAGGCAAAAAGAGATGCTTGAACAACGCAAGGAGTCACAACCATTAGGTAAACCAAGTTGTGGCTCTGTCTTTCGCAATCCACCTGGAGGTTTTGCTGCAAAATTAATTGAGCAATCGAACCTTAAAGGTTACAGAATTGGAGGCGCAAGCGTTTCGTTAAAACATGCTAATTTTATTATTACTGATGACAGTGCTTGCGCTAATGATGTTGAACAATTAATTGAGTATATAAGATCAACAGTAAAAAATTTACATGATATAGAGTTAAAATGTGAAGTAAGAATAATAGGAAATTCATAGAATTTTAAAAATGAATATAGCTATAGATACAAACATCAAAAAGTCTTCGGATTTCGGGAGAGTTTTAGTTATTTATGGCGGGAATTCGAATGAGCGTGATATTTCATTAAATAGTGGTACGGCGGTGCTGGAAGCTCTTCAATCAAAAGGAATTGAAGCTTATGGATGGGACCCAAAGATAGAGCCTCTCTACAAGATTTTGAAAAAAAATTTTGATCGTGCTTGGATTGCACTGCATGGTCAAGGTGGTGAAGATGGCTCTATACAGGGTGCATTAGAGTTTCTTGGTATTCCTTATACTGGAAGCGGTATTTTGGCATCAGCGGTTGCAATGAACAAAATAATGAGTAAAAAACTATTTCAAGCCAATAATATTTCCACCCCAGATTTTAAAATTATCCGCACTAAAGATGATGCTCTTAATGCTATGGAGTGCCTGGGTTTTCCAATGGTATTAAAGCCAGTTTCCGAAGGCTCCAGTATTGGTATGAGTATTATTTCTGAGCCTAATGATATGGATGAAGCATTAAGCTTAGCTTTAAGTTTTAATAATATCGCTCTTGCAGAGGAATGTATTATTGGCGATGAAGTTACAGTAGCAGTCCTTAATAACAAGTCATTTCCCAGTATTCGTATCAAAACACCGCGAGTTTTTTATGATTATAGCGCTAAGTATAAATCAGTTGAAACCCAGTATATTTGCCCTGGAAACAATGATATTAAATTAGAAGAGCTTTATTCAGATATAGCACTTAAAGCATTTGATGCGCTAGGTTGTAGGGGTTGGGGTCGGATTGATTTTATGAAACATGACAGTGAAATACCTAAAGTATTAGAAGTGAATACGGTACCGGGCATGACAGAAAAAAGTCTTGTTCCTATAGCTGCAAAACAATTAGGAATGGGTTTTCCTGATTTATGTTGGCGTATTCTAGAAACCAGTTTTGATAATTAAAGTGTAATTTAATGTCTGTTAATCAAGCAAAAAAAAGAAAAAAAAGACGTGAATATAATTGGTCTTGGCAAAAAGGAAAAAAATATAATTTCTTTAAAATTTCAGTAGCTTTAATTGTTTCTTTTTTTGGCTATCAATTTTTGACCAATATTATAAATCAACCAATAACATCTATTTCAATTGAGGGATCTTTTCAGCAAGTTAAGTCTAATCAAATCGAAGGTGCAATCAGTGATCATTTAGAGAAAGGCTTTCTAAATTTAAATATAACTGATATGCAGAAAGATATCCTTGAGATGGAATGGGTGGATAAGGTATTAATTGGAAAGAGGTGGCCAGGAAAGCTAGAAATAAACATTTTTGAACATATCCCTGTTGCTAGGTGGGGGAAGCGAGGTTTATTGAATGATAAAGGAGTGTTATTTATTGAAATAGATAATGAAAATCATATTCCTGACTTAGCATATTTATATGGCCCTAGCGGAACTTCATTGGAGGTTGCAGAAAGATATTTTTATATACGTGATCGTTTAATTCCATTGGGTATGAATGTTAAGCGAGTTTTTGTGAGCCCACGCGGAGCTTGGGAAATTAAATTATATAATGGAATTAATGTAACTTTTGGCCGAGATAAACTAGATGAGAGGGTAAATTTATTTATAGATATTGCCAGAAATATTATCTCTCAACAGCCAGATGACATAGAATCTCTAGATATGAGATATGACAGTGGTTTTACGATAGTATGGAAAAAACCTTCTTCAAATAGCTAATATAAAAAAGGATATAAGTGAGCAAGAAAAGCGAAAAGAATCTCATCGTTGGATTGGATATTGGAACATCAAAGGTTGTAGCTATTGTTGGCGAGATCAATGAAAGCAATCAAATCGAAGTTGTAGGAATTGGTATGCACCCTTCACGAGGTTTAAAAAAAGGTGTGGTTGTTAATATTGAATCTACGGTCCATTCTATCCAAAAAGCAATAGAAGAAGCAGAATTAATGGCTGGTTGTGATATACATTCTGTATATGCAGGCATCGCTGGAAGCCATATAAGAAGTTTAAATTCTCATGGAATTGTTGCTATACAAGACAAAGAAGTGAGTTTAAATGATGTAGATAGAGTCATAGATGCGGCGCGTGCGGTGGCGATACCAGCAGATCAAAAAATACTGCATATATTACCGCAGGAATTTCTGATAGATAGTCAGGAAGGCATTCTTGATCCGATCGGTATGTCGGGCATTCGAATGGAAGCTAAAGTTCATATGGTGACAGGCGCAGAAAGTGCAGCTCAGAATATAACTAAATGTATACAAAAATGTGGATTAGAAGTAGATGATATAGTTTTGGAGCAACTTGCCTCAAGTTATGCCGTTCTAACTGAAGATGAAAAGGAACTCGGCTCCTGTTTGGTTGATATTGGAGGTGGAACAACTGATATAGCTGTTTTTCAAGGAGGAGCAATACAACATACTGCAGTAATACCAATCGCAGGCGATCAAGTTACAAATGATATTGCGGTTTCTATGAGAACGCCAACCCAGTATGCAGAAGACATAAAAATCAAATATGCATGCGCATTATCACAATTAGCAAATCCAGATGAAACGATTGAGGTGCCGAGTGTCGGCGATAGACCACCAAGAAGACTAGCGAGACAAACATTAGCAGAAATAGTGGAACCAAGATTTGAAGAGTTATTTAGTTTGATACGAAATGAATTAAGAAGGAGTGGCTTCGAGGAATCAATCCCTGCAGGAATTGTCATAACTGGAGGTAGTGCGAAAATGGAAGGTGCGGTGGAGTTGGCCGAAGAGGTTTTTCACATCCCAGTTCGCCTTGGTTCGCCGCAGAATGTTGAAGGATTATCTGATGTGGTTAGAAATCCAATTCATGCCACTGGAGTGGGACTGCTTCTTTTTGGAAGAGATTCAGTGGATAGAAGAAGTTATAGCAAGACTTCCATAAAAAATAATGTAACTGACAAATTAGATCAAATAAAAGGCTGGTTTCAAAGACAATTCTGAGATGTTAATTTTTTTGTATATTTTTGATGAATTGATATAATTATATTGTTGTTTTATATAAGGTATTCACTAAAGGAAGTATTATATGTTTCGACAGCGAACCATTAAAACCACAATCAGAGCAACTGGTGTGGGTCTCCATACCGGCAAGAAAGTCTATATGACATTAAGACCGAGTGGCGCTAATACGGGTATAATTTTTCGAAGAGTTGATATTGATAAAAATATTGATATTCCGGCAAAAGCAGAGCTGGTAGGTGAAACTACCCTTGGAACAACATTAATCAAAGATGGTGTAAAAGTTGCTACAGTGGAGCACCTAATGTCTGCGCTAGCGGGCTTAGGGATTGATAATATTGTCATTGAACTATCTGCATCTGAAGTTCCAATAATGGATGGAAGTGCTGGTCCTTTTGTGTTCCTTATTCAATCAGCGGGTATTGAAGAGCAAGATGCAGCAAAAAAATTCATTAAAATTAAGAAGAAAATTCGGGTCGAGGAAGACGATAAATGGGCTGAGCTAAGTCCATTTAAAGGATTTAAAGTCGATTTCGAAATTGGTTTTAATCACCCTGTTTTTAATAAACTTGAACAAAAAGCATCCATTGATTTCTCCTCAACATCATTCCTTAAAGAGGTTAGTCGCGCTAGAACTTTTGGTTTTTTAAAAGATATTGAAAAATTAAGAGAAAATAATCTAACTCTCGGGGGAAGTATGGATAATGCTATTGTCCTTGATGATTTCAGGATTTTGAATGAGGATGGCTTGCGTTATTCAAATGAATTTGTCATACACAAAATATTAGATGCAATTGGTGACTCTTATCTTTTGGGTCATAGTTTAATAGGTAAGTATGCCGCAAAGAAATCTGGCCATTGCTTAAATAATAAGTTAATGCGAGCACTTATCGCGGATCAAAGCGCTTGGGAAGAAGTATCTTTCAGTAGCGTCAAAAAAGCACCTATTTCCTATCTTACATCAGCATATAACTGAATATAAGAATTTAGTCTTTATATATTAGTCACTTTAATCTGACAGTCACTGATACTCGGAAATCTTTTTCTTGCTGCACTAAGAAATAATGTACTTTGATAACGAAATTTTGTCGCCCAGGCATTAGAGTTGCATAGGATAATCAATTTCCCCGAGCTTCTTATATTGCAGGCAATGAGATGTTGTGCGGCCTCATCACTTAATGTTTTTTTTAGTATAAAACGTAATTCTTCCATATTTTTAGCTCGTTGAACAATGCTATCTAGGTTATTATGCGACTCAGAACTTAGGATTTTTTTTAATTTATTGAGAGACATGAGCGTTGTTCGACTTTTATTTGATACTCTATTGTTAATTAATTAATGAGATTAAATTTTATAATATTCTTAAAAATTACATTTACAAGTAAAATAAAATAATCGTAACCTAGAAGTAAATTCTATTTATTGGGAATAAAGTGTGGCAAATATATTAACTAATTTATTCGGCAGTCGTAATCAAAGACTCTTGAAGCGCCTATCGAAAAAAGTGGGCGCTATAAATAATCTAGAGCCAGAATTGCATGCTCTAACTGATGAACTTCTTAAATCAAAGACTGAAGAATTTAGGGGTCGTTTAACTAAAGGTGAAACCCTGGAAGATTTATTGATTGAGTCTTTTGCTGTTGTTCGTGAAGTTTCCCAAAGAACATTAAAAATGAGGCCTTTTGATGTTCAACTAATTGGTGGCATGGTGTTGCATCAGGGCGATATTGCGGAAATGAGAACTGGCGAAGGGAAAACTTTAGTTGCAACATTGCCTGCTTATCTAAATGCTTTGAGTGGGAAAGGAGTGCATATAGTTACTGTAAATGAGTATCTTGCAAAAAGAGATGCCGATTGGATGCGACCAATTTATGAGTTTTTAGATTTAACCGTTAGCGTTACTTCAAACGGGCAAAGCCATGATGAAAAAAAAGCAGCGTATGAGGCTGACATTACTTACACCACAAATAATGAATTAGGGTTTGATTACCTTCGTGATAATCTAGCTTTCTCGAGCGATGATAAAGTTCAAAAAGAATTGAATTTCGCAATAGTTGACGAAGTTGATTCAATCTTGATTGATGAGGCACGCACACCTTTAATTATTTCTGGCCCTGTAGAGGAAAATACAGATCTTTATCAAAAGATAAATAAATTGATCCCGAAATTAAGTCCTCAAGACGAAGAAGATGGTGATGGCGATTACTCTAAGGATGAAAAATCTAAACAAGTCTATATCTCTGAGGCTGGTCATCAACATACAGAAGAATTGATGATCAAGTCTGGCCTCTTACAAGAAAATGAGAGTCTTTATGATGCGGGTAATATTCGTCTATTACATCATTTAAACGCTGCTTTAAGAGCTCATGTGATGTTTAAACTTGACATTGATTATATTATTAAAGATGGCGAAGTTGTAATTGTAGATGAATTTACAGGTAGAACTATGCCGGGAAGAAGATGGTCTGACGGGCTTCACCAAGCTGTTGAGGCGAAAGAAAATGTCTCAGTTAAGCAAGAAAATCAAACTGTAGCTTCTATAACATTTCAAAATTATTTTCGTTTATATAATAATTTATCTGGTATGACCGGAACAGCTGATACCGAGGCTTATGAATTTCAATCAATATATGGTCTTGAAGTAATAGTAATCCCCACTCATAAAGCAATGATACGCAATGATCAACCAGATAAAGTTTACCTTACTGAAGAAGGTAAATTTAATGCCATTATTGAGGATATTATTGACTGTAGAAAAAGAAATCAACCAGCTCTCGTTGGTACAACCTCGATCGAAACCTCGGAATTATTATCTTCGATATTAAATAAAAAGAATATTAAACATGAAGTATTGAATGCTAAGCAGCATGAACGGGAGGCAGTTGTTGTGCAGCAGGCCGGCCGACCAGGCGCAATAACTATAGCGACAAATATGGCCGGACGTGGAACGGACATTGTATTAGGTGGCAATTTAAACGCAGAACTGGAAGAGCAGGAAGGGGATAAAGAAGCAATAACAACTAATTGGACGCAAAGACAAGCTCAAGTAATTGAAGCTGGCGGACTTCATATAATTGGTACAGAAAGGCATGAATCTAGAAGGATTGATAATCAACTTAGAGGTCGATCTGGAAGACAAGGTGATCCTGGCTCTAGTTGTTTTTATTTATCGATGGAAGATAATTTAATGCGTATTTTTGGCGATCCAGATAGGACAAAGTCTCTTTTATCACGAGCTGGAATGAAGGAAAGTGAAGCCATTGAAAGTAAACTTCTGAGTCGACAAATTGAAAAAGCTCAACGTAAAGTTGAATCACATAATTTTGATATTCGAAAAAACTTGCTCGAATATGATGATGTATCAAATGATCAAAGGAAAGTTGTTTATCACCAAAGAAATGAATTAATGAGTGCAGATGAAATTGGCTCATCGATTCTAGCCATAAGAGAAGAAGTGATAGAACTTACGGTCGATAAATATATTCAAGAAGATAGTCATGAGGAAAATTGGGGCTCCGAAGAATTAATGCAGGCTTTAGAAAAAGAATTTTTATTACCACTTAAAATACCTCAATGGATCAAGGATGATCCAAAATTAAATGCTTCAATGATACGTGAACGTTGTGTTGAAAAAATGCAATCTGCCAGTCAAGAAAAAGAAGAAGCTGTTGGATCTGATTTAATGAGAATGGTAGAAAAAGAAATCATGCTTAAACAACTTGATCTTCATTGGAAAGAGCATTTGGCAGGTATGGATTACTTGCGACAGGGTATCGGTCTTAGGGGTTACGCCCAAAAAAATCCTAAACAAGAATATAAGCGTGAAGCATTTTTAATGTTTGGCGAAATGCTAGATCAAGTTAAGTATGATGTAATTAGCATGCTATCAAGAATTAGAATTCAAAGTGAGGAAGATGTATCAAGAATGGAGGCGCAAAGAAGGGCTGAGCAATCTATGGAATTCAATCACCCTGATGCTACTAATCTAAATGATTCAGATACAAATAATAATTTACAGCAACAAAGTGGAAGTCCTTTTGTAAGGTCAGATAAGAAAATAGGCAGAAATGATCCATGCCCATGTGAATCCGGGAAGAAATATAAGCAATGCCATGGTCGTTTAGATTAAGGTTTATTAAAATTGCGAAGCATTGAAGTTGCGGCCGGCATCCTCATTGATGAAAAGAAACGCGTATTACTTTCTCAGCG
>TARA_B110001454_G_scaffold219191_1_pt1 | contig 32906 bp, 34 predicted proteins | sample TARA_B110001454 | Tara Oceans TARA_B110001454 (sample SAMEA4397004) | marine metagenome | biome: Polar Biome; feature: [MES] marine water layer (ENVO:01000295) within the mesopelagic zone...; material: water (ENVO:00002006), including particulate matter (ENVO:01000060) such... | reverse complement strand
GATTTGACGATATCTTACTTGGCCTTAGCCGCAGGCTAAGGGGCCAGTTTAAAAATATGGACTTCAATTATAAAACAGACGACTATTTTAACATGACACGCACACGCAAAATTCCAAGAGTCATCAGCATGGTACCCTCTTGGACCGAAATGCTCCTTAGCATTGGATTAGACACCCACATTGACGTCATCGGCCGCACCCGGTTCTGCATCGAACCAAGCACAAAGGTAAAACAAATACCCATAGTAGGCGGAACCAAAGACTGGGATTTAAAACTCATAGAGTCCATGGCGCCAGACTTAATCATCTTGGATAAAGACGAAAACCCAAAATCAATGATCGAGGGCCACAAAATCCCATTCATCGCGACGCATGTACAAAACATCAGAAGCTGCATCGACGGCATCCAGCTGATTGCCAGCGCCATCACAGCGCTAAACCCAACAACAAAAGAAAATTTCGATGCGGTAATAACTCGATGGAATCAAATAGCCAACAAATGCCCAATCAAACAACACTCGTGGCAAACCCTACCGGGTTTAATTGAATGGGTAAAGCAACCAACCACCGAAATAAAAGACATCTATTATATCATCTGGAAAAACCCATGGATGGCAGCCACAAAGGAAACTTTCATAGGCGACCTCGCCAAAATGGTAGGACTACCACTATCAAACACGGCAGCCACCCACCAAAAACACTACCCAGAAATAGACCTAACAACCCTAGATCCCAACCACACTCTATTACTATTCTCTAGCGAGCCCTACCCCTTCCACAAAAAAACAGAAGAATTGAAATCCTTACCCTTCCCATCAGCCATCGTCGACGGCCAATCCTTCAGCTGGTTCGGAGTCCGCTCATTAACTTTCCTGGAAAAAATCGTTTAAGCCTGTCACTAAAAAGTAATTTCAAATCCCACCAAATAGCGGAACGCACCATAAAAAATCGGTGTGGTGTGGGCAATTTTTATAAGTACGGCAGTCTGTTTTCTTAAGCACAATTCAAGCCCGGTCTTCCTTTTTAAGGGATTCTTTTTAAAGGCATATGGAAAAATGAGTTCCACAGCCGGCGCAAAGCGCACGGCGAGGACTGCCGAGGCTTTTCCATATGCCTTTAAAAAGAATCCCTTAAAAAGGAAGACCCCACACATTACCTGATTCCAAGCTTAAGAAAACAGACTGCCGTGCTCATAAAAAACAAAGGATTTTCATCGGGACAAAGTGATCCCAATAAAACTTGGTCTGCCCGTTGCAATTTCCCCCATTGTCGATTTTAAAAACCCAAATCGGTGCCATAAAGACATCGCTTTGGGAAACATTATGAGGGGAAAACCATGAACCGCAAAATAACTTCGCTACTAACGTTAGCTCTAGTGAGCCAATCTCTCTGGGCTCAAAACACAGTCAGGCCTCTGGATCCAAAAAATCCACCCCGTTCGCCCGCAACACCGATGCGCCCTTCTGAACCAGTTAAGCCCACAGAACCCGTAAAATCTACAGAGCCATCAAAACCACCAGTAACACCGACACCCTCAACTCCCGTCACTCCAACACCGCCACCCAAAAAACAATTAGACAGAAATCGTTTAGACGTTATCGTTCGTCGCGCCACTAATGACTACATTCGTGATGTTTTAGATATCGTAGGTGAAGCCTATCAAGTTCGTTACAATGTTCGTGAAGGTATGCTACGCGCCATCAACCGTATCGGAAACTACGAATTAGAATCTGTCGTGCAAAACTCGTCTGAATATCAAAATGGTGTCAGCAGTGGTCGCATCAATGGTAAAAATGAAGGCGCTTCGGCCGGTCGCAGTTCAGCTAATTACCAATCGAATCAAGTCGCTCAATCAGACATCAACGCAGCTATCAATCATACCTTAGATACCGGAGCGGCCATCAAGTTCACTCAAACTCCGCGTAAGGTGTTATTCAACGGCGCCTCTTCAAATGTAACGGCTCCTCGTAGTATAGAATCACGCTGGAGCGACAATGAATCTTATAAAATTTCACAAATCCGTCGACTACTTCGTAGAGATGTTCCTAGTCAGTTCACAAATGGACTATTTAGTTTATCATCTATCTATAACAATCACGCCACACGCAAGCCAAGTGATTTAGACTCTCCGTATGCATTCAGCACTTGGTATGACAATGATCTACGTACCAGTTCAGGCGCCGCAACCGAAGCTCGCAACTTCTACAAAGAAATTACCAATGCATCACTATTTGAACAAGCCTCTGAAAACGGTGCTCTATTTAAATCTGACTTCAATCGCAATGTCGATAACGGAACAAATGGGGCATTAGATAGACAATGGAATCGTAAAGTCACTAGCCTTCACCTGGGGGCCATGAACCTCGGTGAAACTCTATATCTTCAAGAGGCCGCAAGCTACGCTGCAGATCTAGGTTACTACCATGGTTATAATGACGTGTTCAATGATGCGTCTGTTGTAGCATTCAACGAAAGCTACCTTCCTTTCTATAAAAGCAATTTCGCAGCAATCGAAAAACAAGTACGCAACAATCCTAACATCAGTGAAATCCAAGCTGAAATTGTCAGCGAAGAGGGCAAATCTGAAGTTACGTACGGTGACACATTCAATGTGGTTATAAAAAATATCGCAAATCGCGGTATGGTCGCTGATGATGTAGCCATTGAAATCCCAGCGCAAAATCAGATTACGTCATTCAACAACAAGCCAACAGTTCGTGTTAACGGCCTGACTCGCATCAAACAACCTCAAGTTACGCAGCGCTTAGCATGGATTTCTTCGATCACTAAACCAGATCAAAACATCGCTATTTCTGCTCGTGTGCACCATTCAACAATTAGCGTAACTGTGAAAGCCACGTACGAGGAATTAATTCGTAAAGCCGTTCGCGCCCAGACTGCAGACCTCTCATTGTGGACAATGAACCTTGCTTTAGGTTTCATGAAAACTCAGTACGACGAACTATCTGGATTCCGAGATCAGTATTACAAACGTGATCCAAGTATGTTACTCGTTCGCATGCGTAAACTTTACGATTCAATGACAGATGCCGAAAAAGCTCAACTACGTGTTCACGGTCAGTTAATCCGCAACGTTTTCGGCGGCAAGCCAGTTCGATTCCTAAATCCAAAACGGGACGAATGGGATTCGACCCAAAACATGATCAAAGAAATGGAGTTACCCGGCGTTGAACCTAAAGAAGTCAATGGTGCTAACAACAACCAAGGTGACATTTTCAACAGCAATAACTAAATTCAAAGTTTTTACATAAGGGCCTCGTAGCTACGAGGCCTCACCTTTTTTTATTCTTTTAGCCCCCCACTTTCTGTGCATAACTATTGCAATTCCCTTCACGAAATCGAGTAAATACCATCCGACAGGACAATAAACTCTAAAGCCGATTTAATTACAGGCAAAAAGAGTTTAATTTCATTTGGCACGAGATTAGGCAAATAGAAGCCCAATTAGTGGCACTGTCTAAAGGTATGACGGAGGCACTTTGAAAGCGGTACGTTCTATCAATCTTTTCCTAACAATCCTGTTGTTATCCGTTTTAACATTTGCAGGAAACCAATCCCAATTTACTGGCAAAGTTCCTGTTCTTCAAGGCTACACAAATGAAAGCACCTCCTACATCACCGCCCTTCGCGAACCGGGCCAGGAATTTAGTTACGAAATCAATCAGAAAGAGGTCGTAGTTAAAATCCACGCCAACGACGTTGGCTTCGGTCATCTGGTCGATACTTTAGAAATTTCTGGAATGAAACCGGGCCAACCTTATAAACTTGTCATCAAAAACAAATACGGGATTGTCGTGGACGCGCGTGAATTTCAATCCTTAGATCAAAATCAAGAAAACCCAAAAGCCGCCGTCTGCTCGTGCTCTCGTCAAGGGATTTTAAGTCCTGACGATAAAACACGCTCTATGTGGGACCGTGTGATGGATCAAAAACCAAATGCCATTTTTTTCTTAGGTGATTTAGTTTACGGCGACAACGCTGCTCAAGCAGTTTTAAAATGGGCGATCAGCAAATACTATTTCTACCATCCCAGCTATAAATACATCCAAAAACGTTACATCGATTCTTGGAAAAACGAGCGCATCTATCGCCAAGCTAAAATGATACCAGTGTATTCAGTTTGGGATGATCACGATTTTGGATACGATGCGGCTGACTATACGAACCCTTTCAAGAAGAAAATGTTAGATCTATTTAGATCTTATTATCCGATTCCACCGGCCGATGAAGTTATCAGTCGCGGCCCCGGCGTATCATACAGTTTCTCTATTTTTGGCAAAAAAGTTTTAATGTTAGACAATCGTTCGTTTTACAATGCCAAAGGTGGTGTTTTGCTAGGTATGGATCAAATTGCCTGGATAGAAGAGCAAGTTCGTGGACATAAAGAAGTGATTATTGCCAGCGGAATGTCGATCGTCAACATCTCTGCAAAACAAGAATCGTTAGAACGAGATGCCCCGAATGAATGGGAAGCTTTTAGAAATATTTTCCGCGGCCACGGGACAAAAGCCATTTTCTTAACGGGTGATGTTCACTATTCTGAAGTCCGACAAGTTCCCGAGAGTGTCTTCGGTTACAAAACCTACGTCGTTGTATCTAGCCACTTGCACAGCACAACTCCGTTCATTACTCCACCATTCAAATCAGGAAAATCAAACGATCCGGATCAACTACTACACGTAGGTGGTAGAAACTTCGCCCTATTATCTTTTAAAAATTTATTTATTCATTTAGACGCCGTCTTTCACCGTCACAAAGGTTTACCTCCTGTAGAATTTATCGGAGATTACGGCGCTGCAGAGAAAGCCGCCATGTGCAGAAATTTCTATCAAAAATAAAAAAAGCTCGCTTTAAAGGCGAGCATTTCAATTTATTTCACTAATGACATTAAAAATTACTTGGGCTGAACACGAAGCATTTTGTTTACTTCTGCTACGTGGGCTTCTTCTTCTGTTATCATTTCACGTGCGTATTCTTCCAAGAATACAGATTTGCCTTCAACCAACTTCAACAACGTGTAGAGATTGTTTAATTGAGTTTCTTCATGCTCAAGACTCTCTTTTAAAATATCATTCAAAGAATGCTTTTCCGTTTCTATTAATTTACCTATTTTTAAGCTAGGGTGGCCGCCTAATGTTGTAATGTGCTCGCCAGCTTCGCTAGCATGAGCTAATGATTCCGACGCTTGGTCGCGTAACCATTTAACTATCGGAATACGATTGTGACCAAACACCATCAACGAGTAATGTGTGTAACGAACCACACCCGCTAGTTCGCATTCTAAAATTTTATTTAAAATATCAATAGCTTCATTGGCTAATTTTTTATCCTTCATCTTTAACTCCTTTTAAATCAGTTAGACAGTGTTGTTTTTTTACTAATTTTGCTAGAGATCCATGGCCAGATTATAGGAATCAAAGACACTCCAATCACACCAAAAATCACAATATGAAAATTACGTTTTACGGCTGGCATATTGCCAAAGAAGTGCCCCGCTAAGATAAACGTAAACACCCACAAAATTCCGCCAATAACATTAAATACGAAAAATTTACGGTAGTTCATACTTCCAATACCTGCCACAAACGGAGCAAAGGTACGAACTATTGGAGCAAACCGCGCCGCTACGATCGTAAACGGTCCCCACTTGTCATAGAAAGCTTGAGTTTGTTCTAAATACTCACGTTTGAAAATTTTAGAATCGCGCTCAAAGACTTTTGGTCCCATGTATTTACCAACATGGTAATTGACGGCGTCACCCAATATCCCGGCAACAGATAATGTAGTTAACAGAATCCATAAATCTAGTCCGCCATCGATAACGGTAAAAGCCCCTAAGGCAAACAACAGAGAATCACCAGGTAGTATCGGAGTCACAACAAGACCGGTTTCTGCGAAAATAATCAAAAACATCAGTACGTAGATCCAAGGACCAAACATCTGAATCCATTCCGCCACGTGCACATCAAGGTGCAGTATTATATCAAGTAAATGCATCATATGCGAAATATCATCTAATAAAGAAAAACGTTAGCCAAGGATTATTTGACAAGTTCAGTGTAACAAAACGACGATTATACCAGGATTTCATCGAGTTTTCATTTACGCGCAGATTTTAATATCGAACTTTGATCGTTTGCTGAGCTCCGGTGATTTCTTTCGTATTTCCTGTAAACACTACGGGCGCCAAATTACCGGTAACTGAAACATTAGATTTAAAATAATAAGTCACCGCCGATTTGTTTTGCCCAACAGGAATTACAAGATCAACCGTCTGGTTTGTGCACCCTGACCCGGAATAAAATTGCCCAAGACCTGACAATGCCGTGACGTCGATATGTATATCACCGGTGCGATCTCGATCGGTCCACGCGATGCCTTGCCCTATATATAAACTCGGTTGAAAGGCGTAACACGTGTATACCACAGCTTCGTCTACTTTAAGATCGGCATTGTAGGACCCGATACCTTCAAATCTTAAATATGGGATATAGCTGCCACCACTATCATCGTTTTTGCCTTTGGGGGCATCAGGACCAATGCACCCAGTGATGGTTTTACCGCTATCTAATTTCATAGCCACAGGGACAGTTACAGTTTCATCTGGTTTCAGATTTAGTCTGCCTACAGAGCCCAACAAATAAGCGCTGCTCATTTTATCTTCGCTAGGAACGCCGTTTATTTTAAAATCATTACAGTCATCTGCTGAATCCGTTTTGAAACCAACTAAATGGATTACGCGATCAACACCAGACGGAACCTCCATTTCAAATTTTTTACCTGCGGGTACAGCGGCCATCCAGTCACCAAAGAACACGACACCACCTGAACGCAGTGATGGCGATTCACTTTTTGTACCCAAAGTACAAACATTGCGTCGCAAACTCTCGTCAGGTCCACCAACAAAGACTCCATAGCAATTTATTTGGTCCAAAGTTTCAGGTTCCGCCACCGAAATACTGCCCAAAGCTTTTGAACTCAATGTCGACTCCGACGGTAGCTGAATTTGAATTCTAGACGAGTCTGTGTTCGCCGCCCGCGTGCAGCCTTGAATCAGGAAAAAGATAATCGGCAAAAAGAATATATTTTTCATATATTTTTCTTCGGTAAATTTTTAATTAAACTTGACCAAAAGTCTCACAATGAGACGGAAATCAAGAAATCCAAATACGGGACGATAATTCGTCTATAAAATCGATTCTGGTCATTTTTCGTTGATGTGTATTTGATAGTATCAGATGTGATTTTTAGTTGATATCTTATTAACGAGCCCAGCGATGCTGCAGTTGAATTCCCAAACTTTTTCCAAGACTTGTATTTAACGGATCGCCGAAAACAGTTTGATCGCTATAACTGACAGTCCATGACCATTCTTCACCTTGCAAATAACTAAAAGATAAACCCATGGTATCCCAGCGTTCTTGTCCTTGCCAACTACTACCACCGGCATTAAACTGAGTTTCAATAGGATCTTCTTGTGTCCGTGTTAAACTAAACCCCGCGCGATACATTGCCCAGTTATAGCCTAATCCAAAACCTAAATTAGATCCTCGTCCTGGAACGACCTTACCTTGCACCGTCGATGTCGCCACATTTTTTTCAAACGAGCGATGCCATTCTAGCATTACAAACACATCAAACAAAGACCATGACTTAGTCAGCATTGTACCAGCACCTATGGCCCAAAATCCATTGCCTCGCGAATCCAGGCCACCCACTTCGGAATCAGCACGTGACTTACCCGTGGGAACGATGCCTTGAATAAAACCAATTCCTTTGGGACGATACGGATTGTAATTCCAATCTGAAAGATATTCATAGCTCAGTGAGGTAGCTATATCACCTAATCCTGAATAGCTATCGCTGCCGTATTTACGATTAACCACCGGCAACGAAACACCGGCTTGCCAGCGGTCACCGATAATATGCGCGCCTTCTAATTTTAAAGTTTGAACATTTTGATGTTGTTCCCAGCGACGCCAGACACCCTGACTATCCACATTGTCGACGGAAACATCCATGCGACCATACGAAGCAGAAAGTTGTGCTCGGTCATCGCCAATGATTATCGTCGGCACCGACATCCCGCCACCACAACAAGCGGCTGAAAAGGCCGCTTCACGAAATACTAACAGTAGAAACAGATTAAATAGTAATCGCAACAACTGCTCCATCTATTGGTTTACTATTGGGTTGCCCATTTTCTTTAACAGAAAAACGAATTTCCCATTCACCTGGCATAATGAAAAATACTTTACTAGCTCGATACGTTCCGACGTCTAAACGAGTTGTTTGCGTTGGCGACGATCCATGCCCCATTCCCGGCATCCACAAAATCACTTCAGGAACTTGCGCCATATCCAGCTCAACTGGCGTTTGATCGAATTGATTTTGACGAAATATTTTAAAAATCAAACTGCCTGGCTGAGACGCCGTCGGTTTTGTTTCCCAAAACCAAGACAAACAATATTTAGATTCTGAAAACAAAATGGAGCAATCGACTTTATTTTCTTCTTGTGCGATTTTATTTTGATTCGCGATCGATTCATCTTGAACATATTTGGGCTTGGCACAACTGACCAGTTGAAGCCCCAACAACAAAACAAAACCAAATTTACCAAACATTTTTTTCTCCACGTGAAATCACGCAGCCGAGCGTTCGACCTTCTTCCATCACGACCGGTTTACCATCGTGGATATTAGTCAAAGCTTCGCGTAAATATTTTTTATCAGCCATAGCAAATTGTCGACTACTAGATACGCCGCCTTGATATAGAATTTTGCCTTCATTGTTCATCACGAATGCATGCGGTGTTTTAAATGCTTTATAACGATCGGCTAATTCTAGATTTTTATCTTTGATGACGGGAAATTCTAAACCGCTCCGTTTAAAGTACTCTTGCGCTTCCTCGTTAGTTTCATCTGAGTTTGAATTAACTGCGACAAACGCAAAATCAGGAAAATCTTTATTCAGACTTTTCATTTCCACGATGTGGCTATCTGAACACGGGCATTTCGCGGATAGAAACACTATCACAATACCTTTTTTACCTTCTGCCGTTTGATGAATCGGCACCTTAGCCATTACATCTGCCCCATCTATTATGCTCAAATTTGCAGCAGAAAACGAAGAAAAACTCCACACAACCATCGAAAATAATACTATGTTTCCCATGACGTATTTCTAACTCACTATTTCATAAAAGTGGAGTGCCTTCTTTAATTTTTTTTGGTACGACAGAGCCCATATTAAAGGAAACCATATGAAACCTTTTTCAATTTCTATAGTATTTGCTCTGTGTACATCTTTTGCTTTTGCGGCCCCAAATTCCGAAGCTCTGAAACAGGCGGTCGAACACATTTCTGGTTGCGGGAATTTTTTGCGCGCAGATAATCAATACGTTTACACGGGTTTTGGCTCTTATTATACAGGCTCACAAATTAACCGCAAACCACAGGCGTCTGTTTTACGCTTTATAGACATCGCGACTTTAAAAGAAAGCCAAGTCATGACGGACGATGCGGCGATTGATCTTGTGACTCACCAAAACAAAACTTATGTATTAACATATAGCGGTCTTGAGGAATGGAACATCGCGAATCGTCAACGCCAAGGCATTTATCAAACTAACACTTCAGACAACCGTTACGCCGACGAAGAACACGCCCAAGCGATGGCTCTTTACCAAAACAAATTGATCGTAGCTCACGGCCGCTTAGGGGTTTCGATCTTTGATTTGAATTTAAAACGCGTCACTAAAACAGTCCCTTTGATTTCTCAAGGCAACTTGGAATCGATGGCGAAGGGTGTCGCTGTTGTTGGTCAGTATGCGTTCGTTGTTCTAGACAGCTATACACTGGTTAGCGCTCATCAAAAAGTTCCGTTCCGTGGCATCGTAGTTATTGATATGCAAACGGAAACGGTGGTTCGCGAAATTGGTGATCTACCGCCCGGTTTAGACAGCATCACCGCTGATCAAGATTCATTAGTACTCAGTTTCTACGGTATGCCATTATGGAGATACACAGTTAGTTCCGTTCTATCGGCTAAAAAAGCTCAACCCATTGCACGCGTATTTAAGTTCCCATTGGAAGGTTCACCCAAGGACAAAGCCATGATGGATGATAAATACTATTATACCTGCTTTTCGAAAATGCCTGGACCGGGCGAAGGCAGTTACTATAAAAGAATAAAACTAGTCATGAACCGCGCACAAATAATGTTAAAATAAAGGATCGACTTATGATGAAATATCTTCTTTCACTTGTGTTTATCGCAGCCGCCTCTTGGGCCCACACCGAGCACTCAGCTCAAAACAGCCTCAAAGCGCATTTGGAATTTAAAAACAAAACGGTTCATGTTCACACCGAATTTACGGCCCAACCTGCTGTGGGAACAGAATCGTTTTTAAAATTAAATACTCGTAGTGGCGAGGATCATTCTGCGGTTGAACTAGCTGATGAAACGGTAGAAGTCGTTCTATGGATGCCTGACATGGGGCACGGTTCAGCACCAACCTCCATTAGCCGCGTTGTGGATGCTAACGGTGACGTAGTTAAAGGGCGCTACGCAGTTAGAAATATCTATTTCGTGATGGGCGGCACTTGGGAAGTACAAATTAGTCTAACTGATAAACACGGTGTTAAAGAAACTCGTAGTTTTAACGTAGTTCTTCCTGAAACGAACCATCACCACTAATTCAGACTTGGGGATTTATGAAATCAACTATCGCAAATATAATTTTTATATCGCTAGCCATAACGTCGACAAATACACTTGCAAAGGAAAAACATCAGCATCGCGAACACGGCGCTCACAGCCATGGTCATGCCGATTTATCGATTGCCTTTGATGGATTAAATGGACAAATAGAATTTAAATCCCCGGCCGAAAGTGTCGTCGGTTTTGAACATGTGGCAAAATCGGACAGTGATAAAAACAAAGTTACTAAGGCTATCAATGATTTCGAATCCAAAATCACTACCTATGTTCAGTTTGATTCTAGCCTTGGTTGCAAGATAGAAAAAAAATCGATCGATATGGTAGCCGATGGATCGCATGCTGATTTCATCGCGAAATTTACTTTATCTTGTATTAAACCAGTGAACGGAACGGCACTGACATTTGATTTTACGGGGTTGAAGAAACTAAAAGATATCGATGCCACCGTACTTGCCGAAGAGCTACAATTAAAAGCCGAGATTAAATCTAAGAAAACGAAACTGGAAATCAAATAGCCAGAATCCTCCCCTAATCAAGGAGGACTACCATTCTTTATGTTGAACGTTATTATTTTTAAAACCGCTCTTATGACGAGCTGGTTGCTGCTGTTGCCCTTGAGCCGTTTGCCCATCTTGTTTAGGTTTGCGATTATCGCCGCCAAAACGAGGCTTATTAGCGCCGTTGCCGCCTCCGTTGGAACGTTGGCCAAATTTAGGACGGAAGTTACGACCGCCACCACCTGAACGTTCGCGACCTTCGATCATCGCTTTAGCTTTACCAGACGACATCATTCGCGCATTTTCCGCAGAATCCGAATGAAACGTGCTTTCACGATCGCGAGTGATTTCAATTTTGATTAATTTTTCGATATCACGTAGGTACGATTTTTCTTCATGATCACAAAAAGAAATCGCAATACCAGAATGGCCAGCTCGTGCCGTACGACCGATACGGTGTACATAGCTTTCTGGATCGTTTGGCAATTCGTAATTAATTACGTGTGAAATTTCATCTATATCAATACCACGAGCCACGATATCCGTCGCTACTAGCACTTGATTGCGCCCTGTACGCAGATTTTCTAAAGCTTGCTGACGAGCATTCTGAGATTTATTGCCATGAATCGCTTGCGACGGAATCGCATTTTTTGCTAGCGTTTCTGCTAGGCGATTGGCACCATGTTTCGTGCGCGTGAAAATAATAACTTTTTTAAGTGATTTGTTTTTGCGGAACAGGTCCAGCAACAAATCTTTCTTACGAGCTTTATCAACAAACATGACAGATTGCTGAATTTTATCAACCGTCGATGCGACTGGAGTGACTTTCACGTGAACAGGATCTGTTAATAAAGAATCCGCTAGACCGCGAATTTCGGTTGGCATCGTTGCCGAGAAAAACAAGTTCTGACGTTTTGGCGGCAATAATTTAACGACTTTACGAACATCCGGCAAAAAACCCATATCTAACATACGATCGGCTTCATCCAGCACAAAGATTTCTAGACCGTTTAAAACGATGTGACGTTGTTGAATTAAATCAAGCAAACGACCAGGAGTCGCCACCAGCACATCCACACCTTGTGATAACGCGCGCACTTGTTGTTCTTGTCCCACACCACCAAATACAACAGCGGATTTAAACTGAGTGAATTTACCATAAACTTTAAAGCTATCGTGAATTTGAACCGTCAGTTCACGTGTTGGACTGATAACTAACACACGTGTGTGTTTTGGCTTTAGTTGAACTTTGTTTTTAATAATGTGATTTAGGATCGGCAGTGCAAAGGCTGCTGTTTTGCCCGTTCCCGTTTGAGCGGCACCTAAGATATCTTTTCCAAGCAATACTTGCGGGATCGATTGTTCCTGGATTGGGGTTGGTTTTGTGTACCCTGTGGCTTCGATCGCTTTTAGAAGAGCGGCATCAAGGGCAAGGTCCGTGAATAGAATATTTGAAGTAGAATTTGTTGTCATGTTCCTGCAGTATATAGCAGGTCCAGCTATCTCCATACAACCAACTTCCACGATGAAAAGATTATAGTGACCATCGACAAGAAATTATGCTCCAATAAGAGCACAGCTTAGGCAGGAGCCGTTATGAAATCACTTTCAATCACCCTTCCATTAATTACACTGTTGTTCACCCTGTTTTCAAAGGCCGATACGACTACGATGGCCCCCGGGGAATACCTAGCTGAAAGAGGTCGCGGCCATCTGTTGATCACGGCTCGTAAGAAAGGCCAATACTTTAAAATTAATGGGTACGGAGCCAACGGGCATTCCTGTTTTGCCGAAGGCATTTCTGAAAACAACACCAATACCCAAGAGGATATGGGTCAAGACACTCCTTGCAAAATCACGTTCACCCCGAAGTCGGATTTAATTCAAGTCAGCACTACTGACGGGTGCCAAGGTATGTGTGGTGCCCGGGCTACGATCGACCAAGAGTATTACAAAATAGATGATATTTGCCTTGGTAAAAATAAAAATAAAAACCTAAAACTTTTTAAAACGTACTATTCCAAAAAAACATATGATTTAGCTGAAAAAACTTTACGTAAAGTGTATGATAGCTGCAAAAAATATATGTCGATCTTTGAAGAACTCGACGTCGTTAATGATCTTGCCGTCACGTACAAAAATTTGAATAAAAAAGATGACTGTTTGAATCTAATCAAGCCGTTTGATGAACAAGCCGATATGAGCGAAACCGATATCAAAGAGGGCTATCCTCCGGCGGATGCTGATTCCCTGCTACCCATAGCTAAAAAATTGAAATTTAATCGCGAGCTGTGTCGCGGTCTAAAATAGATAAAGCTAAAACTGAATCAAACGCTCACGGAAGTCGTCTGGATTTTTAATCACTTTGATTTCATTAAACAAAACTTTGGCTTCATTTGACCGTAGTGCCAGTCCCTTTAACCATTGCTTAGTTCTAGCGGTCGCAAAGTGGCCATTAATATAATCTGTCGAACGATCAAAAAATGTCTGCATCACTTCCGAAGATACACGCCATTCATTTTGAATTTCACGAGCTAAAGATTCAGTCGCTGTCTGCTGAATCTGTTCTTCGGCTGCTAGGTGGCTTCGAATTTTATTAAATAGGAATGGATCACTCATAATTCCGCGTCCGATCATAAACCGGTCGCAGCCCGTTTCTTGACGACAACGAATGAAATCACTCACAGAAAATATATCACCATTGGCCACAATGGGAATCGTTTTCACATGCTCTTTGATTTTAGGAATCCAATTCCAATGCGCCGGAGGCTTGTAACCATCCATTTTTGTTCGACAATGGACCGTCAAATGATTCGCACCCGCGTCTTCTACCGCTTTCGCGTTTTCCAAACACACTGCGGGATCATCAAAACCTAAACGAATTTTCGCAGTGACTGGAATATGAGACGGAACCGCTTTTCTGACCGTACTAACAATGGTAAAAATACGATCGCATGATTTTAATAACGTCGCACCGCCATCATGACGATTTACAGTCTTAGCCGGACAACCAAAATTCAAATCTACACCGGCCGCGCCCATTTCAACGGCTCGAATTGCGTTCTCTGCCAGCGGCCCCGCCTGCCCACCCAAAAGCTGGACATACACGGGTGTACCCGAACGAGTTTTAGAACCTGTTAATAGCTCCGGACAGTAACGTAAGAAAATTGCGTTAGGATGAAGTTTGTCCGTTACGCGCAGGAATTCTGTGGTACAAAAATCAATTCCGCCCTGGCTAGTTAGCAGGTCGCGAAGTACAAAGTCAGTGACACCCTCCATAGGTGCTAGATACAGAATTGTGGGATTCATTGGTTAAAGTTTTTAGCATTGAATAGCCATCACCACAAGAACGTTATTTCAGCAGTATTTACATCATCCTAACCCCGAATAGATATTTGCTTCCGACCCGCTTAAAATTGGGTTACTATCCTTGCATGCATTTTGAGACCAGAATCCCCCTAATACTTGAACTTGGTTTTCGTAGAGATGGTATTGACGCCCTTAAAGCCTATGTAGATTTGCTTTGGAAATCTAACGAAGAATTGAACCTAATCAGTCGTAAGATGACTTTCGAAGAATTAATCGACAATCATATCATTGATGGCTTGTTACCACTTAAAATGTTTCCTAAGGAATCCAAAAATGTCGCCGATTTTGGATCTGGCGGTGGTATTCCGGGCGTTGTTTATGCGATTCATTTTTCCAACATTTCGTTCACTCTTTTTGAAAAAAGTGCAAAGAAGCGCGAGTTTTTAGAGCGCTGCCAAACCATCGCGCCTAATTTAAAAATTCAAGGCGAAATTCCACCACACCTAACAGACTATGATTTAGTGACCGCACGTGCATTTAAGCCACTCGATGTGATTTTAGATATTAGTCGCAATTACTATAAACAAGGCGGTCGTTACTTTCTATTAAAAGGTCGTCGTGAAAAAATTGATGAGGAAATTGAACTAAGTAAAAAGAAGTTCAAAGACTTAAAAATTGCGATTCATCCGCTTAGATCCCCGATTTTGGAGGTCGAACGTCATCTTGTGATGAATCTATAACTGGCTTCCAGTCAGCGTTAATAATATCGGGAGTAATGAATTCAGGATTCACTTCCTCTTCTGGGCGATCATAAATAGTTTCTACGACCTCGGTGGCTTCAATTTCTTTGCGGCGAACAAAGTAAATCATAATTCCACTAGCCACACCTAATAGATAACCGACTAGATGACTCATGTAACTGATTTCAGGTTTGTAAGTTTCAGGAATAAATAAAACAACGGTCAGGAATAAAGCCAATGCGATTCTTCGACGTATACTTTTTCTGCGATCAATAAATAGAAACAACGTTAACCAGGTCGCACCCATCCAATACACAACACCCGAAATTCCAATCAGACCAACCTCTGGCGGCATCAACTGGATGGCAATATAATTAATTAGCCCCCCCAGCGCAATTCCCAGTACAGGAAAAGCCCACACACCAAAGTGTCCGGTTAACATAAAGGCAAGCGGTAAAAACAAACTTAAGTTACCCAACAAGTGAGCCGTATCCGCATGGGCAAACAGCGCTGTCCACAAACGCCAATATTCACCTTTGACCAAAACATTTTGTCCACTAGCTGCCATCCATGGCGTGATTCCAAATGTTCCGCCTAAATACCAATAACCAACCAAACCTAATAGGACACCAAAAATCAAAGTTGATAGATACGCAAAATCACTGGGAGATCGAGTTAACCAATTTTCTTTAATCACTGTACGAGAGGAAACTATTTGTGGACTCATGCATTAAGTATGAGGCTTTGATTAAGTCTGTCTAGCGACAAATAAAGATAATTATACGAGCGATGAAACTAGCTAATAAGGCTAAGGTTTCTTTAGTCACTGTCGTCCCAATATACAGTCTGATTTTCTAAAAACACCCGGGGCAGAAATTCCAACACGAGGAAATATTTCGGGTCCAGAACATATAGAATCTGATTTATAGTTACTTGGAAAATATACTTAATGTTCTAATTGCGGGAACAGGAAATGCACTAAGCAGTTTGCAATGAAAACACTATCTCTATTTTTAATTTTATTTGTGTCTTTAAATTCAAACGCTCAAAACCAAAGCGAACTCAGCGCACCTCTTCCAAACGATGATTTCATGACATTGCTAAATCCACTTGGCCCAGTTTACAATATTATGCAACTAAAAGAGCTCGGTTTAGTAAAAGGAAAAACATCCTACGAGCCTTGGGCCAGTTCCTATTGGCCTATCCATCGTGGCGTGTTGGCGTTTCGCTATGCCGACAAAGCGTCATATAACTCTAAAGCCTTCATGGACAATTTCAATGCCTACACGGCCAATCCTGCCGAAACCTATATTTCTGAAAATCGCATCGATCGACTATCTCCAGCTGAAAAATATGACTTATTGGTGGGTGATCGCAATTGGTCGCTAACGAAAGCAATGTGGAAGAAGGGTTACGATGATTACCAAGAAAAAGGAATCGTGGCCCAGTGGACCGGGATATGCCATGGCTGGTCAGCCATCTCGCAGCGTGATTCACCACCACCGCGCCATAGTGTAGTGATGAGGGACGCGACGAATTCGTTTTCCATCACGTTTTATGAAAGTGACATTAAAGGTTTACTTTCTTACCTATGGGCAGAATCACCACCGGAAACAAAACAAGCTGGTAATCGCTGTTATCAATTTCCCGTTACGCGTGATCCACTATTAAGACCACTGGAAGTCAGCTGTCTTGATACCAACCCGATGACCTGGCACCTTTCCATCACTAACCGCGTTGGTCGCTATGGCAAAAGTTTCGTGATGGATTCCAGTTCAGGCCCCGAAGTTTGGAACTACCCAATCAGCTCTTACGACTATAGTTATTTTAATGCGCGAACATTTGAGCCGGTACATTCGATAAAATCGGCGATAGTTCCCATTTCTGATTTAACGAATGATCATTTTGCTCAAGTACGCAGCGAAAAAACAAAATTTGTCGTTGGCGTAATTATGGACGTATTTCATCCCGCCTTGATTGAACCCACGATGGGACAAATGGGTAACGCATATCAGACTCATACATTCATCTATGATTTAGAACTGGATGAAAATCACAACGTAGTCGGCGGCGAATGGTATTCCGAAGATCAACCTGATTTTCTGTGGACATTTCCTGATGAGCTAAAAGCACGCACTCGCGAAGATATCCAAGATTTTGGAGTGTGGGATAACACTGGACCGTTGCCTGCCAACATCGCTCAAAGTGCCATTTCTGCCTCACAGCGTGGAAAAGTTATGGCTACTATTGTTGACAAACTACACAGCAAAAGTGTCGAGTAAAACTTTTCGAAACTTGTATATAATTTTTTCCATGTATAACGGCAATATTTCAAAAAAATATTGCCGTACCTTTATGTCTTTTCGCTGATTTTTTAAATAAAAAATATCATTTCATTTATTTTTTCAGTTACGATTATTACTTAAAACCAAACAAATACTCCAAGGAGGGATGTTCGTGAGGAAAGTAGTAACCGTACTGTGTATTTTGTCATTAGCCGCTTGTGCCCCATCCAAGAACAACGAAGGTGGCGTAATCGCCACAGAACAATCAAAAACGAACGGAATTGAAACATGCTTAGCATTAGGGCCAAAAAGTACAACTCTTTCGAACGCATCCAAGACAACGTCGTCCTCCAGCGATATTGATCCGAACTATAGTCAGTATATAGTTAAATACAAAAATGTAAACGCACTCAAATCCAGTGGTAAACCCATCCACGAGTATCAAGTTTCGGCAATGAAATTGACTTCGATCGCCGGGGATCTCTACAGTTTGCGAATCAAAGGCTCTGTTCAAGAAAAAGCAAAAATGTTGGCCGTTGTAGCCGCAGAATCTGATGTCGATTACGTGGAACCTGACTATCCTATTGACCCAATTCCACAAACTCCTTCGGCTGTTATGCCTGATGATCCTTATTTTTCCAAGCAGTGGTTTCACAGCACTTTGAATTCATTGGCTGCTTGGCAAGTGAACGAGGGATCAGAAGAAATCGTCGCAGCGGTTGTTGATACCGGCGTTGACTACAGTCATCCTGACTTAGCAGAAAATATGTGGATCAATAAAGATGAAATCGCGAATAACGGTAAAGATGACGATGGCAACGGTTATATCGATGACGTGTACGGATGGAATTTCGCCGTGAACAATAATGATCCCAGATCGTCTTCTAAATCTCCGCATGGTTCGCATGTTGCTGGCTTGATCGGCGCACGTGGAAACAATCACGTTGGTGTGGTTGGCGTAGCTCCGAAAGCAAAACTGATGGCTTTAAAATTTATGGATGATTCTGGCGCTGGAATTACCTCTAACGCCGTTCGAGCCATTGATTACGCCATCAATAAGAAGGTTTTTCTAATCAATAATAGTTGGGGTTCTAATCGTTATTCACGCACTCTTTCCGACGCAATTACTCGCGCAGCCAATGCTGGAATTTTGTTTTTTGCGGCGGCGGGAAACGGCAATAAGGGCTTTGGTTATAATATCGATTCGACTCCATGGTATCCAGCTTCGTACCCCCAGTGGAACGTATTTAGCGTAGCGGCTACAACATCGGGTGATCGTCTAACGGACTTCTCTAATTTCTCAAAAAACAAAGTGGATGTGGCGGCTCCGGGCTATGCAATCTATTCGACCGTTTCGGGTTCGACCTACCAAATGATGAGTGGAACTTCTATGGCGACGCCCATTGTTTCTGGTCTGGCCGTTTTAATAAAAGCGGCCAACCCCGATTTGGATCCTGCCCAAATTTTGAATCTCATTCGTGAATCTTCAGATAAATTACCGGCGCTTCAAGATAAGGTGCGTGCTGGCGGCCGCGTAGATTCATACACAGCAGTGATGTTAGCTCGCACCAGTAAAAATTGCGCTTTAAAATAACCAAGAGTCCTAAAATAAAAGTGGGCTGAATTGATCAGCCACTTTTATTCGTTCCTACAATTTAAATGTTTTCTACTCACACAATTTAATTTCTTCAAGTACTGGAGTTGTCATAATAGTTTTAATGATCGCGACCGACGCGGGATTTGCTGCGTCCATCTCCGGAGCGGTTTTCAAGGCGGACATTACCAGTTGCAAATACCCGTTTTCAATTTGATATTGGTCAGGGAGTTCGGCCTGTTCTTTTTTCCATGAAAACACTTCAGTCATTTTTACATCATATCCTTTCTTTTTCTTTCTACAGAAAGGATCGAAACTTTTTATCTTTTTACTTATATTAATTTCTGATTCCGAAATAAGTTGGATTGAAATCTCGTCTGCCTGATATCGCTTAAATAGAGCGTCTCTTTGAAAACTAGGAACTTCGTCTCCGAACTCATGAGTGAGTTGTAGCTTCAAATGTCTATCCGAGGATTCCAAGATATTATACGTTAACAATTGCCCAGAGGCCATCGCTAGTTTTAACGTTTTGCAATCAGACTGGTAAGCCTTTGTGAAAGGCACAAGCTCTTTAGCTGGCGCATTTCGGTAATAAAAAGATGAGTAAGCTAAAAATTTAGCATTTCCACTCGACACAATTTCATCCAGAACATGAAAATCTGTCACCATCAGGGCCGATGGATAATCAAACATGGGGTCTGAAAGTCGGTCTACAAGTAAAGCCAGACTCATGCATTCTCCAAGTTGAATTTCCGATATCGAGATAGCGACATTAGGTCGAGGGGCAGAATCGAGTTGTTTAGATGTAATCTCCGGAGATGGCGCAGTGGACGATTCAAACTTCTGACATGAAGTCAGACAAGATAGTAATGTCCCAAACAATCCTAGTACAAGCGCGAATTTCACCTTAAGTCTCCATCGTTGCCGTCGTTATTTCTGGAAGAGCCATGCGCCCTTCCAGATTAAAACAATTAAACTATTTAAATTATTTTTGCTCTTGTTGAATTGGAGCTTCTTGCTTAGCCTCTTGTTTTGGCTCTTCTTTAACTGGAGCTTCTTTTTGTTCTTGCTCTTGTTTTTCAACTACTTGTTCAAGAACTAAACTAGCTACGATGGAAGCGCACTCTTGTTTTGGTTCTACTTTTGGCTCTTCCTTAGCCGGAGCTTCCTTACCAGTTTGTGCTTGCTCTTGTTCTTGAGCTTTTTCTTCTTCTACTTTAGCTGGTTCTTCTTTTACCGGAGCTTCTTTGCCCGCTTGTGCTTGCTCTTGCTCTTGTTGCGGTTCTTCTTTAACTACATCACATGACGACATTACAAAATCTAGACGATCTACTACTTTACCTTGAGTTTGTTCAGCCGCAACAGATTCAACAGTAATTAGGTCGGCGGCAAAACCTGCATGCGCCGAATTTTTAACAACTAAAGCGTCATTAGCTGCTGTGTATTCTAAAGTTAATACAATACTTCCACCAGAATATAGATCAAATGTGCGCGCGTCTGTCTCTACTACTTTATCGATGCCAGCTAAGAAGTTGACTCGATCAGCTAATGCTGGGTAAGCCGCAATAATCTCATCCCAAGTCATTGCTTCGTTACTTGCTGGCGTTTCGCCAACATTAGATTCGTGAGCCACTACTGTCGACGTAGTCACCGCCCCGCCAGAGGGTGTAATCATAGCTTGTGCCGCTACGGCGGCATCACCGGAAGCTAACGGATCGGCTGATGGATCGGCCGCCGCCGCTACTGCTTGTGGTTCACTGTTAGACGATTTGTTTTCGCAAGCGACGCCGACAGTTAGCAAAGCGATAATCGCTGCATATTTGAAATATTTTTTCATAACCTAAATCTCCTTGGTTGTTTTTTTCGTCCGGTCTATTGAACGAGTTGTTGATTGATTGTGGCTAAAGCAATCGCGATGCCGATACAAAAATGGCATCTAGAGGTTCCATTTTGGACTTTTTTGGAACAACTTTTTTTTTCATAAAATTAATCGGGGGCAAAATTACTCTTTCACTTTTCAATTCAGTAATGTAAAAATTTAAGTACACTAAGATGACGTAACGGGAGGAAATTATTTTACATTTACCAACACTGATCGAAGATTTGGGAATAATTCTGGCTGTAGCAGGTGTTGTCACGCTGCTCTTCAAAAAAATTGGTCAACCCGTCGTGTTGGGATATTTGCTTGCCGGTTTTCTTGTGGGACCCGAAGTTAGTTTTTTTCCCACAGTGCAAGAAAACGAAGAGATCAAAATTTGGGCAGAGATCGGCGTCATTGTTTTATTATTTGGTCTGGGGTTAGAATTCAGTTTTAAAAAATTGGCGTCGGTAGGACGTGGCGCATCGATAACGGCTATCACTGAAGTTCTTTTTATGTTGGGCCTTGGTTATTTGTTAGGACAAGGTTTTGGTTGGAACACCATGGACAGCATTTTCCTTGGCGGTATCCTAGCCATTTCATCCACGACTATTATTATCCGTGCATTCGATGAACTTGGCTTTCGACAAAGACGTTTTGTCACACTTGTGTTTGGTGTTTTGATCGTTGAAGATCTTGTGGCGATCTTGTTACTGGTATTGCTATCAACCATCGCGGTTTCAAATACATTTGAAGGCGCGCAGTTGCTGACCTCGGCAGCGAAGCTCGCCTTCTTTCTGACATTGTGGTTCTTGGGGGGAATCTTCATCGTTCCTTGGTTCCTACGCAAAACACGCTCGCTGATGAATGAAGAGACGTCATTGATCGTATCTTTGGCAATGTGTTTGTTGATGGTGCTACTTGCAACAAAATCTGGATTCTCGCCGGCCCTTGGTGCGTTCATCATGGGATCTATTTTAGCCGAGACACCAGACGGAGCCCGCATCGAACACACTCTAAAATCAGTAAAAGATCTTTTTGCGGCGGTGTTCTTCGTATCCGTTGGTATGTTAATCAATTTGGATGCGTTACGTGAGCATTGGTTTGCCGTCTCTGTTATCACCATTGTTACGATTTTTGGAAAATTATTTAGCTCGACTGTTGGCGCATTGCTATCGGGGCAAAGCTTGCGTGTGTCGTTACAAACAGGAATGAGTCTTGCGCAAATTGGTGAGTTCTCGTTCATTATTGCAACACTTGGTCTGACATTAAAAGTAACCTCAGAATTTTTGTATCCTCTGGCAGTGGCTGTTTCGGCCATCACTACACTCACGACTCCGTATTTAATTAAATCAAGTGACGCTACCTACACATGGATAGAAAGGCGTTTACCTGCTGAATGGCTGACTCGTTTACGTAGCAACACTGGTATAGAAAATCCCAATATCCAATCATCAAAGTTAGCTCAAGAAATGCCACGCGTATTTTTAAATTCAGTTTTGGTGGTCGGTATTGCGTTGGCTTGTTCGAAATGGTTATTGCCATTTTTGGCAAAAGAACTGCCGTCTGAAGGAATGGCTGCGCTTGTGTCTGTAGCGGTTGCTATGTTTTTATCGTTACCGTCGTTATGGGCGATTTTTTCAAAAGCTCGCTCAGTTGACAAACTCATGGTACGAATCGAAGATGTGCGGCAGATGTCGTATCAATCCGTACTGGGTTTGTTTGGCCGTGCATTGCTGGCAATTTTCCTTTTGGGATTTATCGTCGCGCAGTTTACATCGGCCTTCGTCACATTCGCTTTAGCCGCCAGTCTGTCAATGTTGATGGCGGTCCTTGGATTTAAAAATTTCTCAAAAACTTATGGGTGGTTTGAAACTCAATTTTTAAGCCACTTGAACGAAAAAGATAAAGCTCGTATCAACAATGAAAAAGAATACCCTATCCTTGCGCCTTGGGATGCACATCTGGCCACGTTAGATGTACACCCTAATTCATCCGTAGTTGGAAGAAAACTGGCCGACATCGGTATCCGTGAATCTTATGGTGTGACCATAGCGATGATAGAACGGGGCAGTCAGAAAATCCTGGCACCCCGTCGTGATGATATCCTGATGGCTTTCGACCGAGTTTCCGTGATCGGCAATGACGACGAAGTTTCAAAATTCAAAGAAATCATTTCAAAAAATTCGGACCTACATACCGGCGTTAATGTCGCGAACTACGGTTTAAAAAGCATTTTCATGAGTGGACAAAACCCATTTATCGGCAAAAGCATACGCGAAAGCGGGATCCGCGAAACCACAGACGGTTTAGTTGTCGGCCTAGAACGTAACGGCGAACGCCTACTCAATCCCGACGCTGCCGAACCCATACTAGACGGCGACTTGCTCTGGATCGTAGGCAACACAGAAAAAATAAAGCTATTAAAATAGGGTACCTCCTAACATTCTGGAGCCCGCCGCGTTCAACGCGCTGGGCTCCAGAATGTTAGGAGGTACCTTTGGGCCTTTATGCGTGGCCGCCCAGGGATACAGAAATTATCAAAGCGATAATTACGACGACAGAAATACCAACGAATTTCCAATCTTTCTCGCGCGTCCACAATGCTGTCAAAGTCAGAACTCGCAATGCGGGAGTCAGTGCCAATACCAAGACGCCAATACCAAGAAGACGATCACCTAACGATAAAGATTCACCTAATAACTCGAACATACCCACAGAAACCGATTCTATATGTCCAGTTGACACATTGACAATCAATCCCGCGACCATCAACAACATAGAAATGATCAAACCCGAACGTAACAAAAACTGAACTAATTTACGATCTGATGGTGGTGCTTGAATATTATTTTCCAACAGATACCCCCATGGATTTTAATATCATTTGGACAGCAACGATCACCAGAATAGCGGCAAATATTTTTCTTAATAATTTAGGTGAAATCCGTTGTGCTAATGATGTCCCATACAACGCCCCGCCCACCACACCTAATGCCACCGGCGCGGCGATCAAGGGCTGCACAAATCCACGTGCGAAATAAACAAACAAACTAGAAATGGCGGTTACACCAATCATTAAATTCGACGTCGCCGCAGCGACTTTCATCGGAACTTTCATTGCCAATGCCATGGCTGGCACTTTAACAAATCCACCGCCAACACCCAGCAGTCCCGACAATACTCCTGCGAAGAAAGAAATAAAACTTCCCAATGGTACATTTTCGACATCATAATGTATTTCTGTTTTTAAGTACGGGTCAAAATACGAACCAGATAATTTACCCACGTCTTCTTTAGCCGTTTCCATGGTACCAGCACCCGAGCCTACCAGATTCGTTTTTTTTACAGGATCTTTAGTTCGCAAAATCAAGACGCAGGTTACGATCATCAGGATCGAAAATAGGGTCGAAATAATAGTTGGCGAAATATACACAGCAATCAATCCGCCAGTGATTCCACCAATGGTTGTAGCGACTTCCAACAACATTCCTAAACGTAAATTGGTCAGACCTTTACCAACATAAACACTGCCTGAAGCCGTCGAGGAGGCGACGACGGCCACCAATGAGGACGCAATCGCAATTTTGATATCGATCCCGAAACCTAACACCAAAACCGGCACGACAATCAATCCACCGCCAATACCAACAAGTGCACCCAACAGACCGGCAAAAACACCGGAAACAACTAATGCCAATACTAAAGGAAGTGATAAAATCATTCCCGAATAATTTCACGTTTAACGAGAAGCTTCAACTAAAACTACGATTTTCTAGGCAGGCAATGGCTGCTTCTAACCCAATAAATGGATTTCTCATTTTTTATCATTTACAGAATCAAACCATTTTTTTACATGTTCCAAACGAATTTCATGAGCCTCATCACAGAATTTTTTTCCGCGATATTCTATGCATTCGTCTCTAATGGAAATCAGTCCTTCTTCGATAACATTAACATCAAAACTCATCCCTGCATTTTTCATCAATGACAGCGCCATACAATCAATCTGAGCATGAGTGTAGACTTCCCGTTCGAATGAGTCCGATAATTTTAACCATTCATAGCCGCCAACAGTGCGGTCCAGATTAATATTTCTAGAATACAGACTCTGCACATGATGAGCAAACTCATGAGCCAGTACAAAGTTAAATATCGTGCGTGCCGATATCGACTGAATCTTTAAGAACTCGAAATAGTTCCGACTAACCCGAATCGTGCTGTCAATATAGGTAGGTCCTATGGAAAGTACCTCTTCACCGACATCGACGATTAATTTATCAAAATTAGCTTGTGAAATTTGATTGATCGTCCCGTAAACCTCAATGGCCAAAATCGAAGAAATTCTTAAAGGTCTATTCAAAAGCTGAACGGATGTTTTAACTGAGTTAAGACTTTCTTGAAAAACACTGTCTGAACATTGAATAGCCGTGCCACTCTTAGGCAAACCAAAACCTGTAAAAGCCAATAGATTCATAGCTGTGGTCAGTAATAACGTACGAAATACCATGTGGACTTTTGGCAGCAATTAAAGAGCCACAAAATACACAAATGATTGAGTTGTCCAGTATTTATCCACGTGCTAGCGTGGTCGAATATGAAACTTCTAATTTTACTACTAACCCTATCTCTGTTTAGTTTTGCTGAAGACGCCTCTAACGATAAAAAAGAAGATATAAAAAAAACAGATAACCAAGTCGGCGATGCCATTGCCGTTTACATTGAAAACGACACGCGCAGTTTGGGTGGCCCGGGTTCCGATCAAGCCTACACCAACGGTTTTAAATTTTCCTACGTCTACGCAGAAAACAAAATTCCCAGTTGGGCACGTAGTACGGTTGAAAAATATAAAGTCCTAGACGAAAAAAATCCAGACGCTACAAAAATTAACTTGGCCATGTCGCTAGGTCATCAGATCTATACCCCCAACAACCTCGGTGAAACCCAGCTAATCACTAACGATCGACCCTATGCAGGTTGGCTTTATTTAGGGTTCAGCGCTAATTTAAAAGAAAAACAGTCCGCACAGTATTTTGAATTAGATGTTGGAATGGTTGGCCCCAGCGCCCTTGGAAAACAAGTACAAAATACCGTTCATGACATGATTCCGAAACAACACGGGATGGGCTGGCAGAACGGCCTCAATGACGAGCCCACATTACAATTGTATTATCAAAAACGTTTTAAAATCATAGAAAATAGAAATGTCGATCTTCTGCCTTTCTACGGCGCGGGATTTGGGAACGTGCTGATCGGTGCACATATTGGTGCAATCGTAAGAATTGGTTCGGATTTGTTAGATGATTTTGGCCCCAGCCGTCCGTCATCTAACGATGGCGATAGTTTTATTTCGCCGATGAATTTGGATGAGCCCAAAAAATTCAGTTATTATGCCTTTGCATCTGCGCGCGGAAACTTAGTCGCCCGAAATATTTTTTTAGATGGAAATACGTTTCAAAGCAGCCATCATGTTCACAAGTATCCATTTAACTTTGATACCGAGTTCGGAGTATGCTTACAAAAATTACCATTTAATGTGGTCTGGCGATTTGTAACTCGTTCACCTGAATTCGAAGAACGCGGCGGATTTATTGGTTTTGGTTCTTTGAATATTGTCTACTTTTTGTAGAAACTAGCGGTTTGTCGAGCCAGACCAGCGACATCAAAGAAAATCGACAAGATACAGATATCATAAAATCTAAAGATCGACCGACAAGAAGCTATATGAATACACAAAGCAATATTTTACTACAGTCGGGAACGAACGAAATAGAAATTTTTGAGTTCACTATGGGTTCCCAGCGATTTGGGTTAAACGCACTAAAAATTCGCCACGTGGTTCAATTCGATCCAGGAAAAATCAATCAATTGCCACTAATGCCCGATGGAATGCTTGGTACAATTATAGAACGCGAAGAGGTCATTAAGGTTCTTGATTTACGCAAAATATTAAAGATTCAACCAAATCCAAATAGTAAACGTTCGATCATGATTCTGAGCGAATTCAATCGCCAAGTCATCGGCTTCGTCGTTGACGAAATCCTAGGCATTCAACGGGTGGATTGGGGAGATGTTCAGTCCCCAAGTCCGATTTTAAAAACAAATGCAATTACAGGTGTTGCCATTTCCGGCGCGCGAGAAATTTCGATGTTAGATTTAGAATCAATTGTCCTCACGATTTTTGGAATCAGTGATAATTTAGATCATGAATCACCGTTACCCTTTCCTGTGAATTTCAAAATCCTGGTGGCCGATGACTCTCCCATGATTCGCAAAAAAATAAAATGGCTTTTAGACAAAGTGCAAGCAAAGGACACCGAATTCTACGAAAACGGCGCTCTGCTATTCAAGCGCTTTTCCGATCTACATACAAAGGGCGAAAAAGTAGGTTTGATACTCACCGACTTAGAAATGCCACAAGTCGATGGTTTCAGCTGCTGTAAAAGAATCAAAGAATTAGACAAAACAGTACCTGTTGTCATTTTCTCATCTTTAATCAACGATCAAATCGCTAGAAAGTGTCAAGAAGTCGGTGCTGATATGGCTTTAAACAAAGAAGAGTTTGCACAGCTCAGCCAAATCATTAAGAAGTTTTTGGTTCCGTCTTCCTCCGAGAAAAAAACAGATTAGAGTTTTAGTGAATAAAAAATCGCTACCTAAGTTGGTACTTAGTCCCATCGCAGTTCTTTTCCTTTTTTGGAATCACGACGTTTTAGCTGTTACTATTCTACAGACAGTCTCTCAAGAGGCCTATCCTAAATACTATATGGAAAAAGGTGTCCCTTCTGGCCTATGCCCTGCATTTTTGCGAGCTATTGAGGAAATGGAGCCGACCATTAAATTTGTCGGTATGGAGAAATTCATACCGACAAAGCGAATCCACAGTTCACTCAAGGACGGCACCCTGGATGCATTTGCATGTTTTGCTCCCACCGAAGAAAGAAAAAAATATATAGATTTTATTGAGCCTCCACTTTTTGTAAATGATGTCCAAGCGGCAGTTCTAAAAGATTCCCCTGCAGCCCGAGTTACGTCATGGGATCAGATGAAAACCCAAAACCAATGGATTTTTCTTGCAACGCTAGGTACACCCCATGTTAACTTTCTAGAAAATATTCCGGGAATCAAGATCGATGCTCAAAGTGGAGACAATATCAATAACCTTGAAAAACTAAAGGCATCTCGTGGCGATGTCTTTATTCATTTCGGATATATTCTAAAGGGAATAGTACAAAAAGAGCAAATCACGGATAAAATCGTCATTTTACCCTTTAATATCCGTAAGGAAAAACAATATTTAGCACTTTCAAAAAAGGTATCCGCTGAAACAAAAAAGAAACTCGAAAATGCCATTTATAGGCTTGATAAAAAAGGTGAGCTAAAAAAAATATTTGATAAATATACTTCCAACTACCTGACTGAAAAAAAACCTTGAGAACGACCTCTTTTCTATAAGAAATTCCGGACAAAAAGCAACGGTCGTTAAAGCCTATGATTCCGACGAAAAAGGGAGTTTAGCCAGCCATGAAATTCAAATTACATCTTAAAATTAGTTAAACTCCTAAAATATCACTAAAAGTACTTTTGATTTTTTCCCGAAGCCACTGATGCTCAGGATCAGCTTGATAACGAGGATGCCAAGTCTGTGCAATCTGTATTCGCGGAGTGGTGACAGGCAGATCACAGGACGACAATTTATACCAACCTCCGCTTCGTTCAAAAAAAGACTTCGGCGCGGTCACTAGACACCTAAGTCGAGCCGCCGTTTCAAAGGCTTCAGGGTTTTCGGCACCTTATTTCAGGCAACAAGGATGGGAGTTCACTTCCCTCGTTATGACAGCCTTTGGAATCGCATTTATTGGGGCTCGAATTTTCTTTGCTCATGCCCCAGATCAGTACGGCGGCAAAAGGGTGGCAGCTGCTTCCGTTGCTATAGAACTCATTGGACAAGCCCTGTTTTGGCAAGCCTCGTCGCCAATAGTCGCCTTAGTCGGGTCCGCCCTGACTGGATTTGGTTACTCACTTGCCTTTCCTGCATTTGGAGTGGAGGCCGTTAAGAATATTGAACCACAATTCAAGGGTGTTGCCTTAGGCGCTTATGTTGCTTTTTTTGATCTCGCACTTGGAGTTATGGGGCCCCTGGCTGACCTGGTAGCAAATAGTTTCGGCTATTCAAGTGTCTACCTATTCGGAGTTATATCCTGCGCATTGGCCCTCCTTATCGCATAGGCACTTTGAAATTCGGGACTTTCTTGCTCAATATGATTTAGTTGTGCACCGGGACGGTAGGTGAAAGATGCTAACGAACATTTTCACTCATAGTGAATTGGAATTACTCTACATGACTTAAATTGGGGAAAATAAATAGTTGGGAGGTTGTTGGCCCTCCCCGGCCCGTCCTTCTAGCTGGAGTATTGGAATTTCAATATAATTCTGAGTTTTTTCAAGGGCAATCACACCACAGTTTTTTCCCATGGATGAATGATATTGCTGCGTATGGAAAATTTTAATAAATATTCAACAGCCGTTCGCTCAGTAGAAAAATCGTTAGTAAAAACAGACGTTGATACCTTTGACGACTGTTCATAACACAAGTGACATTGCCGATAAACGGCCCGAGCGTGAGAAACGCTGCAAACGGCAACAAAAAACAAAACTAATCTGACCATATGTTTTTACCTTATCGACTTTTCAGGAAACGAGGGATTACTTTCCAGGGCCTCGCTTAGGCAGCTCATACTAATAAAATCAGCTCAGACTTGAATCACGGTCTGTCACTTTAAAGCTTTAGCAACGGCCGACGAGGCCAGTTCGATTTCCTTGTCATTCAGTGAAGCAAATCCAATGCGAGTACCGTGAATAGGCATGCTGACCATTTTGTGAAAAAGAGAACGATCAATTGGAACCACACCTTGGTTCCTCATTGACGTAACGAATGGGTCATATGTGATTCGAGCCGGAAACTTTAACCAGAGAGCCATCCCGCCGGCCGGAATTTGGAATTCAACATGAATCGGCGCTTTCTGAAGTAGCCGCTTTGCGAATTCGTCACGACGAAACTTATACACAGATCTCATTTTATTGGCGTGCCTTTGGATTTCCCCCTCGACCAACAGTTCTGCGATGGTTTCCTCCAAAATGGGGTCACCCGTTCTATCGATAATTGTCCGAATTCTTATGAGCTGATTTAAAAACTCCGAGGGCGCCGACAGGTATCCCAGACGAACTCCAGGCGTAACGAGCTTCGATAGAGAGCTGATATAGATGATTTTACTACGTGCACTCATGCTAGCCAGAGGAAGCACAGGCTTAGAATCAAAATGAAAGTCGTGGTCGTAATCATCTTCGATGACCCAAAAATTGAATCGATCTGAAAGCTCCAGAAGTTTTAACCGTCGATCTGCTTTCAGCGTGACGGTCGTGGGAAACTGATGATGTGGAGTTACATACAAAGCGCTAATTTTTAGGCCCTTCTTTAAAGATCGCTCCAGCGACTCGACATCGATTCCTTCCTCATCGACAGGAACTTCGACGATTCTTAGTCCGGCCTCTTGAAAGGCATCCCAAGCGGGAACATAGCCAGGGGATTCAACCGCGACAGCGGCACCGGACTCTTTGCCAAGCACATGACCAACCAAAAATATTCCATGCTGACTTCCACGGGTAATTAGGAGCCTATCCTCATCAACACTAAGCGCACGCCTGGAGTTTAGCATTTCAGCAAGCTCTATCCGCAACCGTTCAGAGCCTTTTGCTGACGGAACGCGTGTATACACAGAGTTTCCAAGTCGGCGACTCACTCGTCCAAATGCACGCGCAAATTCCTGCATGGGAAAGAGTCTTGAATCAGGCGACCCATCATCGAGAATCAAAGCGGATTTTGAAGTCGCAATGGAACTTAATTTGCCCTTGCTATTCGGCGGCTGTCTTTTAAGAACTAACGAGTCCGTCACCAACGAGTGTGAAATAAAACTGCCTTTGCCTTTTTTGGACTCAATCCAACCTTGCGAAGCAAGTTCACTGTAAGCCTCGGTTACCGTATTTCGATTAAGCTTGAGCTGGTCGGCCAACGTTCGGGTTCCGGGGAGGACTGAGCCGGGCTTAAGCCTTCCATAACTTATGTGCCTTATGATCTCTTCCGCAATTTGCTGAAAGATCGGCTTCTTAAGAAGCTTATCTATTCTTATGATTAAATCCCAACGCTTTGCCATTTTTTTTCAGGCTCCTTATTAGTCATGCCGAAATACACTCATTTCAAGTGGACTATTTACTATTTATAAAGTGGACCTTTTAGATAGTCCACGCCTAAGTTATCCTCAGTACATCGCAGGTCTGCAATCGAAGTTGAAAAGCCATACAGACCGCCCGAATTTAAGTGAGGTGATTGATTGGAACTAGCTAAGGTACTAGAAATAAAATCTCGCTACAGCGAAGTACAAAGACAAATTCAAGAGGCCTGCGAAAAAGCAGATCGAAATTGGCGTGATGTTCGATTGATGCTTGCAACCAAGACGATTCCAAGTGAATACGTCAAGATTGCCATCGATCTTAGCCACACGCTGTTTGGGGAAAACAAGGTTCAGGAGCTTAAGGTCAAAGCTCGCGACCTGGCCTCCTATCCCATCAATTGGCATTTTATAGGGCACCTGCAGTCCAACAAGGTTAAGGAATGCCTAAACGTCGCATCGGTGATTGAATCTGTAGATAGAATGAGCATCGCACTAGAGATCGATAGACAACTTCAAAAACAGGGTCGATCGGTCGATGTATTTGTTCAAGTGAATACGTCACATGAACAATCAAAGTTTGGACTTGAGCCCCAAGATTTACATGCATTTCTTAGGCAACTTTCAAAAATTGAAACGATCAGGGTTAAGGGATTAATGACACTGGCTTTGTTTTCCGCCGATCAGGATAAGGTGAGGCTTTGCTTTAAAACCCTGAGGCGCCTTTTTAACGAAATCAAGAATGAAGCGATAGACAGAATTGAAATGTCCGAGCTTTCTATGGGAATGTCATCTGACTTTAAAATTGCCGTCGAAGAAGGCGCAACTCTAGTTAGGGTTGGACAAGCGGTATTTGGAACTAGGAGTCGACCAGACTCGTATTATTGGCCGGAGAAAAAAGCATGAGAATCCAAATTTTTCAGCATGTTCATTTCGAAGGACCTGGCCATATTGAAACTTGGGCCATTGAACATGGACACACATTTTTAGTTACAAAATTGTATAACGACGATCCACTACCCGATCTTGACGACGTTGATGCGCTGGTCGTGATGGGTGGACCAATGGGAATTTACGATGACCATCGCTACCCGTGGCTGCGGAAAGAGAAATCCTTTCTATTGGATTTCATTGAAACGAAGAAGCCCATTATTGGTATCTGCTTAGGGTCTCAGTTGATCGCGCATGTTTTAAGGACTCCAGTCTACCGTAATCGCGAACCAGAGCTCGGTTGGTTTCCAGTCTATTTTACAGCAGGCTCAGATCCTGTAGTTGATAAGTTTAACGAAAGAACGATTGATGTTTTTCACTGGCATAGAGACGCATTTGACTTGCCCTATGGCGCCACAAAACTGGCTGAAAGCAATGCAACTCAGGTACAAATGTACTTATTGGACCGGCATATCCTTGGCATTCTATGCCACCTTGAAATGTCGCCAAATGCCATTGAAAAACTCTTAGAAAATGCAAGATCAGATCTTGCCGATGGAGGAACATTTGTCCAAAACGAAAAGAAGATCATAGAGCTCAGTAGTGAAAAGTGTGAAGCCACAAAAATTGTACTATTCCGTCTTTTAGATCGATTTTTCGAAATCGCAAAATTGTGAGAACTGGCTCCTTAGCTTGCGGCTAAGAAGCTAAATTCTATTGGAA
>TARA_B110001454_G_scaffold20120_1_pt1 | contig 32985 bp, 27 predicted proteins | sample TARA_B110001454 | Tara Oceans TARA_B110001454 (sample SAMEA4397004) | marine metagenome | biome: Polar Biome; feature: [MES] marine water layer (ENVO:01000295) within the mesopelagic zone...; material: water (ENVO:00002006), including particulate matter (ENVO:01000060) such as...... | reverse complement strand
TAATCGGCGATAGCATCATCATCCCCATCGCCATCAAAATACTGGCGACGACCAGATCTATAATGAGAAAAGGAATAAATAAGAGAAATCCAATCTGAAAAGCCGTTTTTAATTCGCTGGTCACAAACGCTGGAATTAAAATATGCAAAGGGGTTTCATCAGGGCTTAATAAATCTTTTCTGCCTGATATTCTTACAAATAAGTTTAAATCTGTTTCCCGAGTTTGAGCCAACATAAACTCTTTCATGGGCTCAGTGGCTCTCTCTAAAGCTTCTAATGGTTTTATGGTTTCATTTAAATAAGGCTGAATAGCCACTTCATTTACTTTTTCGAATACCGGCATCATGATAAATGCAGTTAAAAAAAGTGACATCCCTAAAACAACCTGATTAGAAGGTGTTTGCTGCAAACCAAGTGCCTGGCGCAGGATTGCCATCACCACAATAATACGAGTAAAAGCGGTCATCATCATGATAATCGCAGGCAACAAACTCAATAGCGTCATTAGCGCTAAAATTTGAATGGTTACCGTATACTCACCACCGGTATCGGTTTGCTTAAATGTCACCGCGGGAATACCTAAAGCGTTGATATCAGCAAAACTATAAAGAGGAAATAATACAATAATAACAGCGCTTAAAAACTTCATACTTTATTCAGCGCCTTATTAAAAATGGCTTGAAATGCAGGGCTTTGCTGTTCGATATCTTTAGCTTCTATTGGCGTATCTAATACTAATAGCGTCTGAATAGATTGCGAGGTAATACCAATTAATAACTGCTGCTCACCCACTTGTATTAACGATACTTTTTCTTTTAAACCAAGTGATAACGTCGCTAACGTTTTGATCGCTTTGCCTTGGCCAGAAAAGCTACCGCTTGAACGAGTCATTCCTTGTAAGCGTTTGGCGAAATAAGCCAATAGAAAAATAAAACAGATCATGCCCGCTAAGGTTAGCGCAACTCGTAATGCCGAAGACATAGGATCAGGAGCTGATACGACTTCCTCTGCCTGTAGCCAGGCAGGAGTAAAAGCAGCCAATAATACGATGGTTTGTATTATTTTGTGTTTAACGTAAGCGCTGAATTCTTTCACTTTGACTCACCACATCGGTTAATCGAATACCAAACTTATCGTTGACCATCACAACTTCTCCATGAGCAATCAAGGTGCCATTAACCAGCACATCCAAAGGCTCACCCGCTAGTCGATCCAACTCAACAACCGAACCTTGGTTCAATTGCAATAAGTTACGAATTGGAATTTCAGTGCGCCCCACTTCCATGGAAATAGATACCGGAATATCTAAGATCACATCCAATTCTGGCGAAAGGTCATCACTTGACTTCCCTTCGTCTTTTAGCTCATCCAATGGCGCCTGCTTTACGGAATCTGTTTCTTCCGCCATGGCATCCGCCCACTCATCACCTACGTTACCGGCTTCTTCTGCAGTAGGATCTTCCGCTAAAGCGGCTGCCCATTCATCACCGACGGCCGCATCAGCATCCGCAGCATCTTCTACACCCGCCGCAACATCATCGGCGAGACTATCAATATCGATATCTCCCACCATGCCAGATTCTGCATTCGCATCAGAACCCGAATCCGTACCTTCTGGTAAATCAGGGCTTTGCTCACTACCTGATTCGTTTTCATTCTCGTCTTGAGAGTCATCACTCATAGCATCCCCCTAATCAACGCACTAGCGTCGCTTGTGATTAAATTGTTCAATAATTTTAACGGCTAGGTTTTCATCAGAAACACCTAACTTACCCTTAAACATAGGAATTCCCTGAGCTTGCAAAGTAAAATACTCAGGCATATCAATCGGAATAATGTCGCCTGTTTTTAACGCAGCCACTTTACGCAAAGTCATTTCATGTTCAACAACGGTACCGTGAATGGCAACCTTGGCACTTAAAATATCTTCTCTCAATGACTGCTGCCAACGATCATCCACATCATCGATATCACTTTGCATACCGGCATCAAGCACTTCACGAATGGGCTCAATCATTGAGTAAGGAACGGTTATGTGTAAATCGCCACCGCCACCATCCAGTTCTATATTGAAAGTACTCACAACAACCACTTCAGAAGGACTGACAATGTTTGCCATCGCAGGATTCACTTCAGAACCAACGTATTCAAAATCGGCATCCAGAATCGTACTCCAAGCTTCTTTATAGTCTTTAAATACCTGCGCCAAAACCAATTGAATAACCCGTATTTCGGTTGGCGTAAACTCACGCCCTTCGATTTTTGCATGGCGGCCATCGCCACCAAAAAAGTTATCAACCAGTTTAAAAACTAATTTAGCATCTAAAATAAAGAGAGAGGTTCCACGCAACGGTCTGATTTTTACAAGGTTTAAACTGGTGGGGACATAAAGAGTATGAACGTACTCACCAAACTTCATAATTTGCACACCACCTGATGACACATCAGCACTGCGGCGTAAAAAGTTGAACATACTTATACGGGTATAACGTGCAAAACGTTCGTTGATCATCTCCAGAGTCGGCATCCGACCGCGAACAATACGGTCGTTGCTAGTAATGTCATAAGATTTGACACCCTCTGCATCGATATCAGAATCTGGTTCAACATCAACGTCATCAACACCATGCAATAGCGCATCAATTTCGTCTTGGCTTAATAAGTCCTGCACGTAATTTCCCTATTGCATAACGAAGTCAGTAAACAATACTGCTTCGATACCATCGACATTAGACTCACGCTTCAATACTGTTATCAGCTGGTCTTGTAGTTTTGTTCTTAGCTCTACACGCCCTTCAGGGGTTCGTAGCTGCTTAAAATTCTGATCGGACAGCATGCGGACAATTTCATTTCTTAACATAGGGTTGTGCAATTCAATCGCATCCACTGTCTCTTGCGATCGAGTCATTATTTCTATGCTAACTTGTAAGAAACGCTGCCGAGTGCCGACATTGTAATTAATGATAAATCGCGGCTTCATTTTTATGTATTGTGCAGGCGTCGGAACATCAGCAACTTCTACGACGTCTTCGGCATTCTCTCCAGCCTCAGCACCTTCTTCTGTCTCATCCGAGGACATTAGAAAAAGAGTTACTCCTACCGCAATGGCTATAATCAAAATCACGCCAATGATGATAAAAATAAGTTTCTTCTTACTACCACCTTCTGCTTCAGGGGCACCGGTATCTAATGTTAAATCTTGCTCATCAGCCATAACGTCATTTCTCCGATAGACATAGTCAATTTAGCAATTGGTATGCCAGCTTTTTCCGTCAAAAAAACTAACATAATTGAAAACGCTGCTTTTAATTAAAAAACAGCGCTATAGACAGCTTAGACAAGCAATGGAGGGTCTACCTAAACAAAGGTATCTAATAAGTTATTATTTTTAGGAATCGGTATATTTACGGTTTCTTCGCCTTCAACAAATGAAGTGTCAGAATTCTGTTGGTCTCCGGCTAATTCTTGATCACCACCAGGTTGACCACCAGCACTCTGCTCAGAACCTGTTTGCACATCAAAGCCTGCTAATTCTAATCCTTCATTTGCTAGCATTTCACGTAAACGATGCGCACTACTTTCTAATGCTTCTTTAACTTGAGGATTCTGAACGTGTACCTGTACCTGAGTTTGCTGATCGTCTTTAATCTGCATCTTAAGCTCTAAGCTTCCTAACTCAGGAGGATCTAAGTGTATCGTGACCTGCTTGATATCTTTTGCCGCGTTCATGCTGATACGTTCAGATAAAGCATCCCCCCAAGCTTGCTGACCTTTTGTCAGTTTTAGCGTCTGATCATCTTGCTTACGCTCGCTGGATAATAACTTCGCTTCGACTTCTGTTTTCTCTCCTTGCTCAGCGGCCGTTAAATCTTGCAAAGACTGCTGTACAGGGTCTTCGTTCATCGCCAATGCCAAACTGACATTACTTTCAGCCGAGGCCATCAATGGTGGTGGCGCAACGGTACTGGCCGATGAAGATAAAGCCGACGCTAACGGTGATAATGTCGTATTTGAGGATGTGGAGGCCGAATCTAAACCTTTTGACTGCGCCCCTAAAAAACGATCTAGAGTAGAATCATCTTCCGCTAAATCGCTTACGTCTGCAGCGGATAAGGCACTGCTAGCATCGGTTAATTCTTTATTGGCCAGCGCACTCTTAGCCTGAAGGCTTGCCAGAGCATGAGCCGCTGAATCTTGCTCACTAATCGCAGCCATACTGGCTTGAGGCGCTAAGGAAGCTGAAGATTTAGCCGCATTTCCGGCTTGTAATGCGCTACTGACTAATGATTGCGCATAAAACCCCTGATTCTCTAATAATGCCAAAGCCTGATCATCTTCAGACGCCTGCTTAGCCGCATCATCGTTAACGGCTTGCGCAAGCGCCGGGTCTTGGCCGAGCATCTTGCCAGCCGCCACCGCCATAGAAAGCGGCAATTGATCACCGAGTAAAGAGGCATCAAGCGGCAAGTTTTCTACCCCAGTAATAACCTCAAAACTCGCCTCTGGACTTAATAGCGAGTCAGCTATAGGCGCGGTTGTAGCAGGTAATAATTCAGAATCGGTCAGTGTTGAATCCGGTAAATAGCCTGCTAACAAGCTATCAAAGCCCGCTTCGCTGGGCTTATCACTAGCACCGAGAGTAGCCAGTGGATTCGCTGTTGATAGACCTAAGCCCATAAACAGCTGCATTAAACCTTGTTGTGTTGGTTGGGTTTCCATAATACCTCCCATGAGTCTTAACTAGGTAAGAGCAAAGGGCGGGCCAACTTTTGAAGAGGAACGATTAAAAGTAGATAAAGACTAAGAAATGAGGGTAAGAAGAATCGCTCTGACCGTCTTATATTCGTCATTGATGCGAATGATTAATTCAGAAACGCCTTCCAGTATATCGTTACGTACTTTTTCTTCTAACTGGAAACATAAATCAGCCAAAGGTAACGCAGAAATGTTACCTGAAGCACCTTTGAAGCTGTGAGCAATCTCTCTTAATTCCTTACAGTTGTTTTGCTCAAGCGCTTGTTCTAACGCCTTAATTCTTGGATCTGAGTCAGCAATAAAAACCTGAATCAACTCAGGAAACTCATCTTCCATAATCTCTTCAAGCATCGATAATGCTTCTGTATCAAAATGCGATGCTTTATTCAAACCGATCACCCACTTATTTCACCTAACTGCTTTATACATATTATTTAATTAACAATACTATTTCGATGGCCAGTGTATCTCTGCCACCACTTTATTTCCACAGTCTAAATACTCTAAAGAATGACATAGTGAATAAATCAATGGAATACCTCGGCCACTGAGCTTTTTCTGCGGCTCGTTCGATACTTGTACAAACTTATTTGGATACTCAAAACCTTGGCCACTATCCTCAATGCTCAACGTAAATATTCCTGAATTTCCCGAACATTCATGCTTCATATGTATTCGAATAGTGCCTTCTGTTAATTGATCAAGGCGTTCTTGGCGTAATCCATAATATTCAGCAAAACCCGCAGGACTGGATTTTAAAGAGGAATCCAGTTTTAAAATGCCATGCTCCAGCCCATTAGAATACAGCTCTGACAAGACAGTAAATAATTGCCCTCCCATTCCCCTTAAACCAGGAACCTCCATCATTATGTGCATGAGTAATGGTAACGGGTTGAAATGTTTTAGCGAATTAGCCCTCAGCTCATATTCCAGCGCCCAATCACTCGGACCCGCCATGGCCCCCTTTTTAATGGCCTGATCGGATTCTTCAACCTCACTCTCATCAACCATTTTGACTTCTATAATGGTTGTATCATCATCACGCTCAGAATTTCCTACGAAATCACTCACTTGCGACTTAACAGTATCAAATATAAATTCAGGGGATAAGCCGTGGCTGAATATGGCCTTTAGGCGATCCTCTCCAAACATATCTCCCTTAGCATTTCGGGCTTCAATGACGCCATCTGACCACATATACAATCGGTCTCCTGAAGCCATTGAGTAATCAACCATATCAGCATCAAACTGTTCACTGCTCAATACCCCTAGCGGTAAATGATTTGAACGAATCGTTTCGAGCTTGGCGCCATTATCAGACAATAAATAACAATCAGGAACGCCGCCCATCCAAATACTAACGCTGCGTTTAATAAAACTTAGGTCGATGACCGCCGCACAACAAAAAAATCCCACCGGAAGAATCGTTTTAAGCTTTAAATTGATTTCCTTAAGAATTTCTTGAATGCCAAACCCTTTGGCCGACATGCCATAAAATATTTCCGCGAGTGGCATAGCACCAATAGCAGCAGGTAAACCATGCCCGGTAAAATCTCCTAGAAAAACATACATACCACCAGAAGGCTTATACGCTGCCAGCAATACGTCACCATTAAAAACAGCTAATGGCGATATAATATATTGTATATTGGAAGCGTTTAAACAACCGGAATGGGCAACATTGTCAAAAACCGTCTTCGCCACGTGCTGCTCATGCAACATGTGCTGATTATTTTCAACAATCGTATCCCGCTGCTTCTGCAAGGTCTCATGCATAATACGCATACGACTAAAAGCATCAATTTTAGCTTTCAGGATAATATGATTGTAAGGTTTAGAAAGGAAATCATCGCCAAATTCTAGGCAGTCAGCCAAACTTTGAGCATCCACTAAGGATGTTAGATAGATAATAGGGACAAGATCTTCACCGGCTAAAATCTTGATCTCTTTTGCAGCCCCCTTGCCATCTAATACAGGCATTAATACATCCATTAGGATGATGTCGGGGGATTCTTTGACGTAGCATTCGATTGCTACCTTGCCATTTTCCGCCTGAACGACTTCATGACCTTGTTTACTAATGATTTTACTTAATAATAAACGATCTGAAGAATTATCATCAGCAATCAAAATTTTCATTCAAATTACCCAATCGTTATATTATTGAATGGTAAAAAGCTGTTCAAAATTTGAAATTGTTAAGATTTTTTTAACATCATCATTACACTTAGAAATTTTCACGTTGGATTTATCACCACCAGCATGATCTCGTAACAATAGCAGCATGCCTAATGCCGAACTATCGAGGTACGATGTGCCGCTTAAATCCACATTATAAGTATCAACGCTAGAAGCTACTTTCTCATACGCATCCCGAAATTCTTGATGCGAACTAAAATCAAAGCGCCCATTAACCTTAATTGTTAACTCTTTTTCACTATTATTGAAATCTGATTGAACACCCATCTTTTATATCTCCTTGGCCGTTAATCTAATCTTAGACCAAATTTAGCATTAACCTAAAATATAGATTTATCATTTTTTCTGAGCAGACTTCAACATCTGTTGTGAAATGTTCTGTAACGGCAAGACTTCATCAACAGCACCGATATTGAACGCTGCTTGAGGCATTCCCCATACGACTGAAGTAGCTTGATCTTGCGCATAGGTAATCGCCCCTGCTTGCTTTAACCTTAGCATACCATTAGCACCATCCGCCCCCATTCCCGTTAGCATTACCGCAACCACTTTAGAGCCATAAGAGTCTAAAATGGAATTAAACATAACATCAACAGCAGGACGATGTCGGTTCACTTTCTCTGTTTGAATAATACGACAGACTTTTTTAGCCCCCGACGTCGCAATGGTTAAATGAAAATCACCTGGGGCGATATAAACGCAGCCAGGGCGAATAATCATACCTTCTTGAGCCTCAAAAACTTCCATCTCTAAGCATCGATTTAGACGCTCAGCAAATGAAGTGCTGAATACTTTTGGTATATGCTGAGTAATCAAAATAGGGGGACAATTAGAAGGGACTGTCGATAACAAGGTTTTAATTGCTTCCGTTCCCCCTGTTGAAGCACCTACCGCAATAATTCGTTGAAAAGCTCCTGTAATAGGCACGATTGCTTGCGCCGCTTTCTTTTCTTGAAAAGGCTGAACTCGGGCGGTTGAGGCCATACGAACTTTATCAACCAGGTCGTCGGCAAAGATGCGTAGCTTAGTTTCAGTTTTTGCTTTTGGTTTGCAAATATAATCAACAGCGCCCAACTCAAGAGCCTCAAGAGTTTCTGGCGCGCCACGCTCCGTAAGCGTTGATACCATCACTACGGGCATTGGGCGCAGGCGCATAAGATTTTTCAGAAACTGCAATCCTGTCATCTTCGGCATTTCGATGTCTAAGGTTAAAACATCAGGTGACAGTTGTTTAATTTTTTCTCTAGCGACGAGCGGATCTTCAGCACTACCAACCACTTCAATATCATCACGACTATTTAATATTTCCGTTAGCATCTGCCGAATTAGAGCAGAGTCATCAATCACTAATACGCGTATTTTAGCCATTAGATATCCTAAAATAACTCAATATTATTGTTCATAAGTACAGAATCTTTATCAACAGAAACATGTTTTTCATACTCAGCTTCTCGACGAATAATGGTATCGTTTTTAACATTTTTGATACGTCTTACCTTCACGCAGCCAGTATCGGGAAAATATAATACTTTACGAGCATAAATATCTCCGACATCACTGGCTTCAATTTTCAATTGTTCAGCGGCTAAATATTTATGCACAAATAAAATATTCTTTTGGCCAATATCCGTCATTTTTGCCATCATCTGGCCGCCACCAAATACTTTAACTTCAAAATTTCTCTTTTCACCACCACGCTTTAAAATGGCATTAATCAAATATTCCATCGCCCAATTACCATAGCGTGATGCCGATGTAATGGGATTATTGCCCCAGCTATCACTTGAAAATTCAGTATTTTGTGGAAGCATGAAATGATTCATCCCCCCAATACCTTTTTTTCTATCTCGAATGCAAACTGAGATACATGACCCCAATACCGTAGAAATCATTTCCCCATGGGTTGATACATACAGCTCACCCGGTAATATTTTTGCTGACCAAACACCATGAATAGCATCCCAATAACGATTTATATGCTCAAAATCAATACTGAGCGGTGGTTGGCGAGAAGCATGGGAATGATTTGGAAGCGCTGACATTATCGAATCTTCCTATAAATAGTATTGCCTATATTTTCAAAGCGATCACTAATACCATGAAGATTTTCTGAATGACCAATAAATAAATAGCCCCCCATTACCAGCATTTCTGCATAACGATCAAACAGCAATTTTTGGGTAGGTTTATCGAAATAAATCACCACATTACGACAAAAAATAAAATCGAAAGGACCTGACATAGGCCAAGATTCTAATAAATTGAGCCGTTTAAAGTGCACAAACTGATTTACTTTATCTTTTACTTTTACTTCTTTTCCGTCAGCGCCATGCTGAAAATAACTCTTTATTGTATTCTCTTCTAAACCATCAACCTCTGAGGCCGAATAGATGCCTGCTCGCGCTTTATCTAATACTTCAGAATCTAAATCTGTCGCTAATATTTTTACATCCCAATCGGAAGGCAGGCCAAATCTTAATAACGTCATCGCAATTGAATAAGGTTCCATTCCGGTTGAGCAACCCGCCGACCAAATTCTGACGCGTTTTTTCGCGCTATTATTTTTCTTTACTTCTTTTAATACGGTTTTATATAAATATTCGAAATGATGTTTTTCTCGAAAAAATGAGGTGAGATTGGTAGTAATAACGTTGATAAAATTAGACAGTTCTTTTTCTAAATTTTCTTCTAAGAAATCTAAATAAGCCGTAAAACTCATTAAATGCAATTTGCGTACACGACGGGCAATGCGTCCGTATACCATATCTTGTTTATGCTCACCCAGAACAATACCCGTATAACGTCCGGCTAAATCGGCAATGCGCTGAAAATCTTTATTCGTCATAGGAAATTCCTTTTCCCTATAATCCAATCTTGGCGAGTGATTCGACATATAATTCCTTAGAATTCCTGCCATTCATCATCAGAGGAGTCGCTCATCGCAGCACCTTGACTATGATGAGGATTATTGATGACGGGTATTGCAGGGGCAGAATACGTAGGCTCTGAGCTATTGACAAAACCCGTCATCATGCCCGCTGAGTGACTGAGGATAAAAAAGTCCATTAACTTCATCATGCCCCTAGATTGTTCGGCCATTGCCTCACCTGCCGCCGTTGCTTCTTCAACCAATGCCGCGTTTTGTTGTGTCATTTCATCCATTTGGGCAACCGCGCTATTCACCTGTTCGATCCCTGATGACTGCTCTTGCGCAGCAATGCTAATTTCTTCAATCATGTCAGTAACACGCTTCACCGAAGATACAATATCTTCCAAAGTTTTACCTGATTCATTGACTAAATTAGTACCCGCATTTACTTTTTCAACACTGTCTCGAATCAAGTCTTTAATTTCTTTTGCAGCTCCCGCTGAACGCTGGGCCAGGTTTCTAACCTCACCCGCCACTACGGCGAACCCGCGCCCCTGTTCACCAGCCCTAGCGGCTTCAACAGCTGCATTTAACGCCAATAAGTTTGTCTGGAATGCAATTTCATCAATCACACCAATAATATCGGCAATTTTATTACTGGCTTGGTTAATTTCATCCATTGCAGTAACCGCACGACTAACAACTTCACCACCTTGCTCAGCTTGTTTACTTGCTGATACTGCTAGTTCAGTCGCATGGGTAGAATTTTCACTGGTTTGCTTAACCGCACTGGTCATTTCTTCCATGCTTGAAGCCGTTTCTTCAAGATTGGATGCTTGTGATTCGGTACGTTGACTTAAATCAGCATTACCTTGAGCAATCTCGTTTGCCCCCGTTGCGACGGTAGAGGCCGACTCGCGGATATTGGTAATGATTTCAGTTAATTTAGCGACGGTTGCATTAGAGTCTTGTTTTAACTTGCCAAATGAACCGTGATAATCAGCCGAGATAGTTTCTGTTAAACGACCATGAGCCAAGGCATCTAGAACACGGGCGGTATCGTTCACAACACTATCAGCAATGCCAACCAAGTTATTTAGCCCATTCGCTAAACTCAAGAAGAAACCGTCTTTATCTGATGTATCTAAACGGTGTGATAGGTCACCATCAATCGCAGCTTTAACTAAGTTTCCAACTTCTTTTTCAACGGCGACTTCATCAGTACGATCCATCCACTCAACCACAGCCCCTAAACGATCACCTTTTTCATTTTTAATTGGATTGGCGATAAGAGAAAATGTACGACCACCTACCATTATTTGTGCTTCATAGGTACTTTGCATTTTTGCTAATAAGTTGCGCTGATGCGATGGGTTTTTATGAAAGACATCGATATTTTGGCCGACCAGGTTGCTGGCATCAAAATTAGGCAAGTCTTTACGAATATCACCTTGCGCATTACTCATCATTTTTTGAACAGCAGCGTTCATATAAATGATATTGCAATCATTGTCTGCAATCATGGTATTACCAGAAACAGAATCTAGTGCTTGTTTCACTCGAGCATTAGTATCCGAAATAACGTTCTCAGCTATTTCTTTCGCTAAGGCTTCGGTCTTATCTCTCCACTCAACGACGGTTCCTAAGCGCTCACCATTATTGAAGACTGGCGTCGCTATTAAATTAAAAGTACGAGGGCCTACGTTAATATCGGTATTGTAGACATCCGAAAGTTTAGCAAGCATCGCACGTTGATGAGAAGGCTCTTTATGAAACTGATCAATGTTATTACCAATAAGGTTATTAGCATCAAAACTCGGGAGCTCGGCTTTTAAATCACCTTCGGCAAGCTTCATCATGGCTTTGACGGAATCATTCATATAGACAATATCAAGATTGGTATCTGCCATCATAACGTTCGTCGTACATACATCCAGTGCTTTACGAATACGAATATTTTCTTCTGATGCTTTTTGCTCGATCTTGTCTTTTGCTAACTCTTCTGTCTTATCAAGCCATTCAACCACGGTGCCTAGGCGTAATTTTTCGCTTGAGAATATCGGGGTTGCTATCAAACTGAATGAGCGACCACCGACGACGATTAAGGTTTTGTATGTGTCGCGTAAACTAGCAAGCATATTTTGTTGATGAGCAGGATTTTTATGAAATATATCAATGTTACTGCCGACTAAGTTTTCACTATTGAAGTTAGGAAGTTCCGTTCTTATCTCAGCCTCCGCCGCCTTCATCATCTCTCTAACGGATTCATTGGTATAACAGATATCATTATTCTCATCGGCAAGCATCACGTTAGTATTGCAAACATCTAATGCTTTTATTAAGCGATCAGTGACGATGAGTTTTTCGGCGCTGCCTGGGACACTGTATTTAGATAATTGAAACCAGCCGAATATGATAGAGATAGCCAACCCTATCACCGCGATTACCACCGAGAGTCCTACATTAGCCGCCGTAATGGCCAGATAAACTAATGCTAATGCTGAAGGGATAATTGTGAGTGTTGGAATTTTCCAGTGTGTTAAATTTTGCTCTTCAGACATGATATTTATCCTGTTCATTATCAAGTGCATACTTTAGTTATAAATAAAATTCATTAACTAAAGTTTATTGCTATTCTTTTTTCTTTTGTTTATTCGTTATCGGCCATTTGATTAGAAGTTAAATTTAATAACTGCTTATCAATGGTTAAAAGTCGCTGAACATCAAGAAGAATAATCATGCCGTCATCAACCGATACTAAGCTGCGGATAAACTCCGTATTTAAATCTTCGATCAAATCAGGACTATTGCGGGTATCAGAATCTTTTATTGAATGAACATCAGAAACAGCATCAACGACAATGCCCATGACTCTTTCGCCACGCTCGGTCTCAACTTTAAGAATAATCACCACAGTCACGGGACTATATTCAACCCGCTCTAGATTAAAACGACTGCGTAAATCCATAATAGGAACAATGGTTCCTCTCAGGTTTATTACCCCTTTGATATAATCTGGGGCATTAGGGATAACCGTTGTTGGCTCCCAACCACGAATTTCTTGAACAGCAAGAATATCAACACCGTATTCTTCATCAGCCATAATAAACGTCAAATACTGCTGCTCATCATCCGGTTTTACTCCGGAGACAGCATCGGCATTATTTGATTGTGCTGTACTTGTCATAACTTTTTTCCTTAAGCAGCTTGAGTTTGATCATCAGGATTTTTATCACTCGGTTTATTATTTAATCCTGAAACATCAACAATTAACGCGACCGTGCCATCACCCAAAATCGTTGCTCCTGAAATAGAGTCAACTTTTTGGTAGTTCTGTTCGAGGCTTTTAATGACAACTTGCTGCTGGCCTAATAGTTCGTCGACAACAATTCCAATTTTTTCGTTATCGCCTTCAACTACTACCAGCATGGCCCCTTCTAAATCTTTCTTTTCAGCGCCCGTATTAAAAATATCCTGCAGGCACAGTATCGGAATGTAATCATCACGAAGCTGCATAACATACTGGCTGCCAGTAATATTATTGAGCATGTGTTTTTCTAATTGAATGGACTCAACAATAGAAACCAATGGAAAGATGTAAACTTCTTTGCCAACTTTTACTAACTGACCATCAAGAATAGCAAGCGTCAGTGGTAATCTTATTGAAAATATCGATCCCTTACCGGGGTGAGAGGTTACTTCGATAGAACCATTAAGCTCTGCAATATTGCGGCGCACAACATCCATGCCTACACCTCGGCCAGAGACATCGCTAACAACATCGGCTGTCGAAAAACCTGCTTGAAATATTAAATCGTAGATTTGTGAATCGGATAACGGATCGTCTTGCTGAATTAGGCCTTTTTCAATCGCTTTGCTGCGAATTCGATCCTTATTTAATCCTGCGCCGTCATCTTTCACCTCTATGACAATATTGCCGCCATGGTGATAAGCGTTCAGTGTTATCGTGCCGTTTCTAGATTTTCCGTTAACGATCCGTTCTTCTGCACACTCAAGCCCATGATCTAAAGAGTTCCGTACTAGGTGAACGAGAGGATCACCAATTTTTTCCATTACCGTTTTATCAAGTTCAGTATTTTCACCTAACATCACTAAATCGACTTGCTTCCCTAGCTGCTTACTTAAATCACGGACCAAACGAGGAAAACGGCTAAACGCAAAGCTGATAGGAAGCATGCGAATTTTCATCACACTTTCTTGTAGCTCTCGAGTATTTTGTTCGAGTTGAGAAAGTCCTTCTTGTAAACGCTGTAAGCGATCCATGGTAAATTCTTGGCCAAGCTGACCGAGCATGGACTGAGTAATTACAAGTTCTCCCACCATATTGATTAAGCCATCAATTTTGTCGATAGATACTCTAATAGACGTATTTTCTGTGGTTTTTGCTTTCTGTTTCGGGGCTACTTTTTGTTCTGATTTTGGTTCTGATTTCTGCTCAAGTTGAGGAGCTTCTGTAACTGGAGCTTCTGTAATTGGAGCCTCAGGAATTGAAGGTTCAATACCTGAAGATTCAATAACAGGAACGACCACATTAGCCGACGTAATTTCTTCATCAATAATGGAATCATTTTCCGTCTGCTCTAAAGCATCGATCTCGATCTCTGCATTGATGTCAGCAGGCGACTCTGATAAACGCTGATAGCGAATCTCGCAGTCATCAACGACCCATTCAAAAATTTCTTCCATATCCGATAATTCAATATCGGCATAAATATAAAGCGTCCAAGATAGATAGCACATTTCAGGATGCATCTCAGAGAATGCTGGCAGCTTCTCTAAATGAGGAATGACTTCTATTTTTCCGCCATCTTCTGCTTCGGCTAAATCCTGCAACTCACGAAACATGCGATAAGGTTCATTTCCTGTGCAGAGCACGTCTTCACAAGGTAAAAACTCAATCTTCCAGCCTGTTACTGCACTGCTGTGTATTAACGAGTGAGACTCGTCTTCTGAACCAGAGCCTACGTCGTCAGCCGCTAAATTATCAGCAGGCAAAGCATCATCATTACCATCAGCATTGGCTAAAATGGCCTCAAATTGGCTTTTTAAGCTATCTGCTTGCGTCATATCAGGTTCAGAACCTGCTTGTAAATCACTCATTAATCCGCGCAGGCAATCAACACATTCTAAAAATAAATCGATATGTTCTTGAGTGATATGGCGATCACCTGAGCGTATTTCATCCAATAAGGTTTCGACAACATGCGTGAAGCTTGATACTTGCTGAAAACCAAAGGTTCCAGCCCCACCTTTGATGGAGTGCGCTGCACGAAAGATGGTATTGATTGTTTCTGCATCAACTTCATTCAAATCCAATGCTAACAAGCTGGATTCCATATTATCCAAACCTTCAAAGCTTTCCTCAAAGAAGACTTGGTGAAATTGTGAGAGATCAATGCTCATAATAATTAGCCTAAAACTTTCTTGATAGTATTTAGCAATTGCTCTGGATTAAAAGGCTTTACAATCCAGCCTGTCGCACCGGCTTTTTTACCTGCCATTTTTTTATCGCCTGCAGATTCTGTCGTTAACATAAGCACGGGCACAAACTTATATTCACTCAACTTTCTTAACTCAGAAACCAATTCAATACCGTCCATCACTGGCATGTTGACGTCGGATAAAACAAGATCAAATTTTTTGTTTTTAGCAATGCCTAGGGCTTCGCTACCATCACATGCTTCTTCAACGTCATAGCCCGCACCTTTCAATGTGAAAGCGACCATTTGTCGCATTGATGCTGAATCGTCTACTGCTAGAATGCTTGCCATTGGCGTACTCCTTAAATAACTACTGCGTAATAGGGTGTGTTAAATCAAGTGGCTCTGTAAGCCCTAAGAGCTGAGCCACATTTAGAATTGCAGGAGAAGGTTTCACCCATTTAACGGTATGTCCTTGTTCTTTTGACATGCGTAGCAAAGCTAAGATGAGTTGAAGCGAAGCGGTATCACATTGCTGAACACGATCGGCAATTAATTCGATGTAATCATTTTCTTGTGCTGCTGCCTCTAGCTGACTGTATAAGCTCTCTACGTGCTCAATAGTCATGCGTTCACCGCATTCAATTTGCTTTGCCTCAGGCATATCATTCCAATTCTATTTTCATTTATTATAAGAATAGACGGCTATTTGAAAGCTGCTCATTAAGATGGGAAATTTAGGAGAGGTCGACTGATTTTATTTTTCTTGATGGCTGAATTACGCTATTTATAAGCCTCTATTTATAGACTTCTATTTCTTGCGCTGCGAGCGGCAAACTCATCCATCAGCTTTTGGTCCTGTTTTTCGGCCGTCGCGGCCAGTTGTGAATTAAGCTTTTCTATAAGTGTGCGTAATGCCTGTGCTTTTGAACGTGAGGCCAGATAGACTCGCTGAGCACCCTCTGCCTGCTGTTCAACCAAGTTGATTTGCTGCTGCTGATGTCCACTGGCATCTTTAATCTGTTCGATAAAAGCAATGGTATTTTGTATTTGGCCACCTCGAATGGCAACAGTTTGCTGGCTGGTTAAGCTGCTACGATACTCCGCCATATATTGATCAAGCTGAGTCAGCTTTTCTTGTTCTTGCAGCAATTTCTGCTGATAAATGCCCCAGCTTTTAAGGTCTGTTTTTTCTTTCTCTTCTGCCATGGCCAAAACAAACTGTAGGCGCTTAACGCGTTGCTTGCTCATGGGTTATCCATTTGCCATCGTTTGAGGATCCGCATTCGCTGTTTGCGGTACATCTGGCAAAATCTCATTCAATCGCTCTAAACTTTCACCAATTTTGGCGCATTCGTTAAGATCTTGCTGTAAGAATTTTTGAATTAAAGGCATTCGATTAATCGCTAAATCCAACGTAGGATCAGATCCTGCCTGATAAGCACCAACACTGACCAAGTCTTTATTTTCTTGATAGTGTGCATATAACTGGCGCAACATTTGGGCTTTACGCAGCCATTCTGGTGGCACAATTTGCGGCATCGCACGACTGATAGACGCTTCAATATCAATCGCAGGATAGTGCCCTTCATCCGCAAGCTTTCGTGATAATACGATATGGCCATCAAGAATCGCTCGGCTAGCATCGGCCACAGGGTCCTGTAAATCATCCCCTTCACTCAGCACAGTATAAAAAGCCGTGATCGATCCACCTCCCGCTTCACCATTACCTGCTCGTTCAACTAATTTAGGAATTTTAGTAAATACCGATGGCGGATAACCTTTGGTTGCTGGAGGCTCGCCTACGGCCAGAGCGATTTCTCGCTGAGCTTGTGCATAACGTGTTAGAGAATCCATCAGCATGAGGACATTTTTCCCCTGCTTGCGATAATACTCTGCCACCGCGGTACAATACATTGCCGCTCTTAAGCGCATTAATGGCGCATCATCGGCAGGAGAAGCAATCACAACCGAACGCTTCATGCCTTCTTCACCTAAGATTTCATCAATAAATTCTTTTACTTCTCGTCCACGCTCGCCGATCAACCCCACGACCGTAATATCCGCTTCGGTAAAACGGGTCATCATGCCTAACAGCATACTTTTACCCACACCACTACCCGCAAACAAACCGATTCGCTGACCACGACCGACGGTTAATAATGCATTAATGGAACGTAAACCAACATCCAATGTTGTTCGAATAGGGTCACGATGCAGAGGATTTATTTGTTCGCCCTGCAATGAACCCTGTTCGGCGTGTAAAGGGCCTTTGCCATCCAGTGGACGTCCGATACCATCAACAACTCGCCCTAATAGCTGGAAACCAACAGGTACGCCATCAGAGCCGCTGAGTGGGCTGACCTTAGCCCCTGCCTGCAAACCATCAACTTGCTCAATCGGCATTAAAAATACACGGCTGCCATCGAAGCCAACGACTTCTGCTTCGATATTACTATCGTCTTCACGCTCTACCATGCAGCGATCGCCGACTTTGACCACCAAACCTTCAGCTTCTAGTGTTAAACCCACCATCCGAATCAGCCTGCCACTGGCTTTTTTCTTTAATGATAAACTGTCGAGGTCAATGGTTTTTAGCTGGTCGCTTAAGCTCACAACGAATCACCTTCGCTGGCGTCATCATCCAGCGCTTCATCGTCTTCTTCCTGGTCATGTTCTTCTGGTGCTACGTCTTCTGATACGCTTTCTGCTATTTCAGTTTCCTCGACAACTTCATCTGCTGGCTCTTCTTGTTGCTCACCTTCAATATCGGTTAAATCGAGTTTTTCACATTGCGAATCAATTAATTCGAATACTTTCTGCATGCGTTCTTGGTGACTAAACTCAATTAAAGATTGCTTAGTCGTAATTCGGGCACTGCCAGTAACAAGAGCATCATCTATTTCAAAATCGACCTGTTGACCTAAATAGGTTAACCCCTGTTCTAAATAAACGGCATCACTGCGACTCACAAATACTTGAATATTTTCTGCACCACCTGGCAACTGCTTAAGAGCAGCGGTCACTTTATTGACAATCTGATCGTCGCCTTGCTGTAATTCTCTTTCAATAATCGTTTCGCACGCTGTTTTAATAAGCTGACTGAGTACCTGCGGCAGTGCCGCATCTTTTTCACTTAAGCGTTGCTCTAACTGCTTCACCACTTTTGCCAAATTATCGGCGGCTAACGTAATTTCTTCTTTACCTGCGGCGAGCCCTTCAGCTTGTCCCGCTTCAAAACCAATACGATTGCCTTCTTGCTTACCTTCTTGACAGCCTGCTTCTTTGCCGTCGATTAACCCTTGTTTTTTACCTTCAGCTTCGCCTTTTTCTCGACCTTCATTCAGGCCCTGTAGAAAGCCTTCTTCATACCCTTCACTGCGAATGGCTTCAAGTTCTTCAACGGTTATCGGCTCGACGACTTCAACCTCTTCTTCCATCGTTTCAGGAACTTCAGAATGAGCATCGTCTTTAACTGGGCCACCCCGCCAATAGGGCAAATCCCAAGGTTTAATTTCGATATCTTCACTACCGGCTTTAAACTCTTCTTCCTCTGGATCTATAGAATCGATAGCATCATTCATAATCGTAAGCGGCAACATGGTTTACACCATAGCCTCACCACCTCCTCCTAAGATCATCTCGCCAGCGTCCGCCAAACGACGAGCAATAGTAAGAATTTCTTTTTGCGCACCTTCAACTTCACTGACCTTCATCGGGCCTTTTGCCTCTAGATCATCGCGGAGCAATTCTGCGGCACGCTTAGACATGTTCTTAAATATTTTCTCTTGTACCGCGTTATCTGCGCCTTTCAATGCAACGACTAATAAATCGGTTGAAACTTCACGCATTAAGGCTTGAATGCCTCGATCATCAACATCAATTAAGTTATCAAAGACAAACATTAAGTCTTGAATCTGATTCCCCATGTCTTCATCACTTTCTTTAATCTGCTCAAGCAGGTCATTTGCAATGGTGCTATCCACCAAGTTAACAATACTGGCAGCCACTTTAACCCCACCCATCGTTTGCGTCTGAGTACCGGCTTTACCCGAGAATTGACGCTCTAAAATATCGTTCAATTCTTGCAGTGCCGCAGGCTGAACCGCTTCTAACGCCGCCACACGCATAATAATATCGAGGCGCACTTTTTCATCAAAGTTCGATAAAATCTCTGCCGATTGATCAGGATCTAGATAGGAAATAACAATGGCTTGAATCTGTGGGTGCTCATGACGAATAAGATCGGCTACTTGGCGTGACTCCATCCATTTCAAAGAATCTAAACCGGTGGTACTGCCGCCCAATAAAATACGATCAATTAACGCGCCCGCTTTATCGTCGCCTAGCGCTTGCTTAAGCATATTACGGATATAGTCATCTGATCCCAATCCCATGCCCGTTTGGCCACTCACGGCCTCTAAAAATTCTAGAACAACACCTTCAACTTGTTCTTGGCGCACATCTTTTAGCGTCGCCATCGAAGTACCTACTTTTTGTACTTCTTTAGGACCCATGTGTTTCAGAATTTCAGCGGCGTCTTTTTCACCCAAACTCATCAATAAAATAGAAGCACGCTCTATTCGAGAAAGATTCGCTAATAACTCTTTCTGGTTTGTCTGTGCTGGCATATTGTCAGGCATTATATTTCTGCACCTTAATCATCTTGACGGCTATTCGTTTAATCATGCTAGTCATCGCCGTTATTGATCCATGAGATAACCAATTGAGCAACTCGAGCAGGGTCTTCGGCAATTAAGCCTTTTAATGCATCCAGCTGTCGCTCAAAGCTTTCAGAAGCGCCAGGAAGAATAAAATCATCCGCTCCTGATAGGGTTACTCGATCTTCATCAAACTGATCTTCAGCATCCGACAGCTCATCCAAGCCTAGATCATCTTCATCCTTACCGTTATTGGCAATGCTCTTAATGGTAGGACGAATAACGCCAAAGATGAGCACCAGTAAGAAGAGACCCGCCAGCACCTGCTTCATGATTTCCCAAAACCAAGGCTGAGTCCAAAATTCAGGGCTGCCAAGTCCAACTTCGCCTTTACCCATAAAAGGCGAATTAATGACATTAATACTATCCCCTCTTGCAGCATTAAAACCAACTGCATCTTTAACCAATATTTCTAAACGATCTAAGTCGGTTTCCGCCCAAGGTAAAAATTGAATGTCGCCTGTTTCAGCATTGATCGATTCTTTGTCGTTCACGACAACGGCAACGGTTAGACGATTGATTTTTCCGACTTGCTGCTGTTTGTAGCTGATGGTGCGATCGACTTCATAATTACGTGTTGTTTCACTGCGTTTTTCCATAGGAACAATAGGCTCGCCTGTCGCAGGATCTATTTGCTCTGGTGCAGCGGCCTCACCGGGAGGCTGATTCGATAATGCGCCTGGAATGCCTCCATCTTTCGCATTAACCGTTCGCTGATCAATCAATTGCTCACTGCGAATAGCAATAAGATCTGGATTAAAAATTTCTTCCGATTGCTCAACCACAGTAAAATCGATATCCGCTGAAACCTCTGCTTTATAATTTTCGACACCTAATACCGGTTTTAAAATACTGTTAACTCGAGCGCTAATAGAGTCTTCAACGCGTTCCGTATATTGCAGCTGCTTAGTCGCCAACATTTCTTGATTATCATTTTTGATCTTCGATAGCAGATTGCCTTTTTGATCAACGACGGAAACAGCGCCTTTATCCATTTCGCTGATCGAAGAAGAAACAAGATTTACAATGGCTTCAACCTGATCTTTATGTAAATTAGCCCCTGCGTATAATTCCAAAAAGACCGAAGCTCTTGGTTTGCGATGATCTCGAACAAAAACAGATTGCTTAGGAATGGCTAAATGCACACGCGCATTACGAATCGCTTGTACACTCGCAATGGTCCGCGCCAATTCGCCCTCTAAACCGCGACGATAGCGGGCTGTTTCAATAAAATGACTGGTACCTAAATTAGATTCATTATCCAATAATTCTAAGCCCACCGTTTTATCATCAATCAAGCTAGCGGCGGCCAACTTCAAGCGCGCATCGTGTATTTCATCGGCACGTACCATTAGAACTTGCGATGATGGATCAATTTCAAACTCAATGCCTTCACGCTGTAAAACTTCAATAATTTCTTGCGCGTTATAATCCTGCATACGATTAATCAGCGGTTTATAGTTAGGCTCTTTTGACCAAATAAAAATAGAAACGGTTAGCGCAACCGCTAATGCCAAACCTCCTAAAATTGCTCCCTGTCGTACAATTGATAATTTATTAAAGCCCGCCACCACAGGGTGAACATTTTGCTCTAACTCATCAATAGAATCGTCAACGGCTAAATCAGTACCAGCATCGGCATTGGATGAAGAAGGGTTAGGAGTCGCTACCGCATTTTCCATTTAATAACGCCTCGTTAAACTGGCATATTCATAATGTCTTTATACGCTTCTAATAATTTATTGCGTACTTGTGACATTGCTTGAAAAGAAACACTGGATTTTTGCATAGCGACCATCACTTCCGGTAAATCGATATTAGGATCACCTTGGGTATAGCGCGTACTCATACTACCCGCATGCTGCTGGGTCGCATTAACATGATTAATCGCGTTGCCCATCATTTCACCGATGCTAGGCGTATTTCCTGTTGGCGCAAGATTCATTTGATTACCAGGGCGAGTATCCAGTGCAGCAGCCTGATTAATCAAATCTTGCTGAGTCATTTCATGGCGGAATTGGCTCGGATTCATGGCCGAGCTAGGAGAAGGCGATGTGATCGATGGATCAAGCTGGCTACGCTGCTGTTGAAGCTGGGCGGCAAAACTGTTCTGCGGCGCACCAACGTTGCTATTCTGCATACCCGTTGCTTGCGTATTTAATCCAGCCGAGGCAGAAGGATCGGTGGTTTGTAATTGCTGACGCACTTGGCGCATCTGCAATAAAACAGAATTAATGTCTGCACTGTTAACCATAATTTTTACCTCAACTTTTTCTAAGTGAAATTGACACTTCTATTCAACTTCACTTAACTTTTTTTGGCACTTTCGCCTATTACTTATCCTTTTTGCAACTTACGGGCCAATTTTTGAAATAAAAAATGTGCGCAGTACTCATACCAACTGCGCTTCAATATCAATGCCTTCTTCACGTAATTTAGCGACCTTATAACGCAGGGTGCGTGGGCTAATACCTAAGCGTTCCGCAGCATCTTTGCGACTAGGCTCTTCATTAAGTGCTTGCACAATCAATTCAATTTCTCGCTGTTTCAAGTCACTGCCTAATGCATTCTCTGCCGACATTTCTAAAGGCATGTTTTCTGGCACTTGCGATACATCAAAGCGACGATTTTTCGGCACAGGAGTTAAGACTAAATCTTCAGCGGTAATTTGATTGCCTTGCTGCAATATCAACGCACGCTGAACGGTATTATCAAGTTCACGCACATTGCCAGGCCAAGGATGAGACAGTAATTTTTTCTGCGCATCGATACTCAGCTTCGGCACAGGCTTTTTCATTTTTCCTGCATGCTTTTGCAATAACAATTGCGTCAGCGGTTCAATATCTTCTATGCGTTCGCGTAATGGCGACCAGTTAAGTGGAAATACACTGAGACGATAATAAAGATCTTCACGGAAATGACCTTCCGCTACATAATCGGCTAGCTCGCGGTTAGTCGTTGCAATAATGCGCACATCCAAATCAATCGTTTTCTTCCCCCCTAAACGCTCAACCTGCTGTTCTTGTAAAACGCGCAAGAGCTTGGCTTGCAGCGAAATATCCATTTCGGTTATTTCGTCTAATAAAAGAGTGCCACCATTAGCTTGCTCAAATTTTCCGGGCGTCGCGGCATAAGCCCCAGTAAAAGCGCCTTTCTCATAGCCAAATAACATGGCTTCCAGCATATTCTCAGGAATTGCGGCACAGTTAATCGCGACAAATGGTTGACCTGAACGCAAAGAATGCTGATGAATGTAACGCGCCAAAACTTCTTTACCGGTACCGCTTTCACCCGAGATTAATACTGTAGAATCTGTCACCGCCACTTTTTCGGCGATTTGAAATAAACGCTTACTGGCCGAGGACTCTGCAATGGGAGCATCATCAACTTCAGCCACAACCGTTGGTTGATACTTATTAATCAAAGATAATAATTCTTGTACCTCAAACGGTTTCATCAAATAATCATTGGCACCCAACTGCATGGCTTTAACCGCTTGGCCAACATCGCCATACGCGGTCATTAAAATCATTGGCAACCAAGGCTGATTTTTTTTGACATGCGCCAAAAGTTCCAAGCCATCCATTTCTGGCATATTAATGTCGCTTAAAATAATATCCAACGACGACTGGGCAATCACTTTTACAGCATCCACACCATTACAAGCATCTTGAACCTGATGACCTTTTAGCATTAACGAATCGACAATCGCTTCTCTTAAATTTGGATCATCTTCAACAACTAAAATTTTCATATTTTTCTCCAGTGCTTATTATTAAATGCGAACATTTATATTCGAGGGCTAATGGCTAACAATTAATGGCTAGTGGCAACTGCTTTATCAACAATAGGCTGTGCCGGTAAACGCACACTCGCAATAGCCCCTTCTGCACTAGACGCAATATTAAATTCACCGTAATGCGCCCGAGCTATTGCTTGTACAACCGCTAACCCTAAACCGGTTCCATTACTTTTAGTTGTGAAAAAAGGCTGTAAAATTTGTTCGTTAATCGCACTGCCAAAACCAGGGCCATTATCTTGTATCTCAATAACTACCTGGTACTGCGCATCAACATTAATCCGAACCTTTAACTTTGCCCCCTGCCCACATGCTTCCAAAGCATTATTGACTAAGTTCATTAACGCGCCGATCAAAGCATCGCGATTACAATGAAGATGCACATCTACTTTATTCACTTGAAACTCACACGAGGCATTATGTTGCTGCAAAGGAATTTCAAGCGCTTCTTGCCAATCGCGTAATAACTGAGACAGTGCTAAATCATCGTTCAGTGGAGCCTCACCCCGGGCAAAAATCAGCATGTCACGAATTTGATGTTCTAAGTGATGCAAACGCTGCATCATTTTATGCGCAAATTTTTCACGTTGCTCAGGTGCTAAATCTTCATTTTGCAAATGCTCGCCATAAATCATGGCAGCACTTAAAGGCGTACGAATTTGGTGTGCAAGTGACGCAACCATATTCCCCATGGAAGACAATCTTTGATGCTGGCTTAAACTGTCTTGCAATTTACGTGTTTCGGTTTGATCGGTAATTAAAATAATTTGGCCGGGTTCAGAGCCCAAAGATGCGGTTTGCAAACTAACTCGGCGACCATCAACCAATGAGATTTCATGACCATCATCAGGCTTAGGACTAAAACTTGACGCAATCACATCACGCCAGCGCTTACCTAATAACACATCGCCCTTATTGAGAACCGCTGTTTCAGAGGTCGAGTTTTGCTGATCACTCTCAGGCAGTAATAAAGCTTGCGCAGCGGGATTACATTCACGAATTTTTCCTTCGCCATCCAGCAATAAAATGCCACCAGGCAACATATGCAATAAACTTTCAAGACGCTCTGCAATACGCTCTTTCTCTGCAAGTTCGCGCATTCGTTGCAATGAAACCTCGGCAAGCTCACCACTGAGTTCTTCAACTTTCGATTCTAAAAACTCATAGCTTTGAGAAAGCTGAGCTGACATAGAGTTGAATAAATTAAAAGCATCTTTTAGCTGCTCACGATTTAATTGCTCATGGGGAGCGCTATTTTTTTGTGCGGTATTAAATAAAGCGACGTTAGTCATAACATCTCCTGCTGGTGTCGAATTACCGACATCAAAAAAGTATTATGAGGTATTCAGCAATTAGCGTGCCGACTTTACGTCGTGAATATTTAAATAAAGCGCCAGAAAATAAGTAGACAGGATGAAAAGTCAAAAAAAAGCCCATAAAACAGGGTTTTATGGGCTTTTATCAATCTGTGTAAAATTATGCAGATTCTTTTTCTTTGCGGTTAAGGTCGTATTTACGCATTTTCTCAACCAGCGTCGTACGACGTATTTTTAATTTTTCAGCTGCACGCGCTACTACGCCAGTTGAATCGTCCAGAGCCTGCTGAATCAATGATTTTTCTAAATCATTTAAGTATTCTTTCAAGTCCAAACCATTGACGGGTAATAACGCAGGGGAATCAACACCCACTAAGCCATTTTCGACTTGCGTGACGTCTGCAATAACCGGGGCTTGCATCATGCCATTTTCATCGGTTTCATCAACATGGCGGAATTTTTTCGGTAGCTCATTCACACCGACAACACCATAAGGATGCAAAATCGCAAGACGTTCGACTAAGTTCGCTAATTCACGAACATTGCCATGCCACTCATGACGGCACAAAGACATAATAGCGGCCGAGTTAAAACGGATAGAGCCACGTTTCTCGTATTCCATACGAGAAATTAATTCATTCAATAGTAAGGGCAAATCTTCAACACGATCTCGTAACGCAGGCATTTCGATAGGAAAAACATTTAATCGATAGTACAAATCTTCACGAAAAACTTCACCCTCAATCATCTGTTCTAAATTTTTATGCGTAGCAGCAATAATGCGCACATTGGTTTTCATGGTTTTAGTACCACCAACCCGCTCATACGTATGCTCTTGCAAAACACGCAGAATTTTCACCTGCATATTCAACGGCATATCACCGATTTCATCTAAAAATAGTGTGCCGCCTTCGGCCATTTCAAAACGCCCTTGGCGCGTCGTAATCGCACCCGTGAAGGCTCCTTTTTCATGGCCAAATAATTCACTTTCTAACAACTCTGCTGGAATTGCTCCACAGTTAACCGGAACAAAAGGCCCTGCTTTGCGATTGGAGTGGTAGTGCAAGTTACGTGCAACTACTTCTTTACCTGTACCCGATTCACCAGTGATTAAGACACTTACATCTTTATCAGCAACTTGCATAATTAATTCGCGTACATTTTGAATTTGACGACTCGTACCCACTAAACTGCGAAATAATTGAACTTCACGACGCTCAGCACGACTTCTATTATGAGTAAACTGTTCACGGTAAACTTGGCATCGGTGTAGGCTATCTAATAACTTATTATAACTAGGAGGCATCTCAACATTGGCTAAGATCGCACGACGTAAATTTTCTGGAACTTCATCGGTATGCTCAGTACCAATATATAAAATAGGAGCACCATTATCCCAAGCAATAATATCTTCAACAATTTTCTCAAGTTTAACGCCCGTACAGCTTCCTAATAAAACTGCAGAAACATCATTACTCTCGCCAACCTCAGCATCAACCTGCGATCGCCAATTATTGCCATTGGCAGTAATTGCTTCTTCCCCAAGAAAATCTAAAATAACCTTTAGATCATGGCTGCGCTGACTGTCGTCATCAATCAGTAGAACCTTAATTTCTCTCCACATGGGATACGTGCCTTAATTTATAATTATATAGTCACTAGCATCCAAGCCAGTCCCCGCCATCATTTTGACTTCAGTATGATTAGTTAAGTATCTATCCAACAAGAGGTCAAACTTCTGACACAAATATTTTTTTATTTTTATAATAATATGTTCTATAAGACTTTTATAGCTGATTAGGACGCAAGATGACAAGCTTCTTTAAGCTCAAAATTGAGCTTAAAGAAGAATATGACAAAAAAAGCCACATTTTTATCCTTTTTGATTAGTCTTTATACAGACAGCACTTTCAAAGAAGACTCATTCTCGTTGCCCTGCCTATTGAGCTTTTTTCCATTAGCTGCCAAATACTCATCGCGAATACCATCCCAGCCCGACTTCACTTCTAACAACAGCTTCATTACCTCATCAACCATTGAAACATCATTAGCACTAGAAGCCTCTAATAAACGACGGTTCATATAATCGTACAAACGCTCAAGATTAGAAGAAATTTCACCACCGTTATCATGATCAAGACTCGACTGCAGTGTTGCAATAATGTCCATTACGCGACCAAGCAGTTTTGCTTTACCTTCATAGTTTTTTTCTTCAATCATATTCTTAGCTTGCGACATTCGAGTCAATGCGCCTTCCATCAACATCTGAATTAATCGATGAGGATCTGCACCTTCAACCTCCGATGTCATACCGACTTGGCGGTATTGATTTGCACCTTTGTTATACATAAATCAGCCTCTTGATTGGTTCTGCTTCTCCTTTCTTATGACGGCCAATAATACAAATACTTTAATAGTTTATTCAGTTTTATATTAAAAACTTAACGGTCATCCTCTGCCGCTGACAGCGGCAACAACCATAAAAAACTTGCAATAAATTCTCTAATCCACCAGCAAGATACTGATAAACCACTGATAAATAAGGGTTTATTTTTTTGGCATTAGGATTGCTTAGTCACAGTAACTAGAAATAATTTCGGTATAGAACCATGAACCTTTTACATGCCTCTGATGCAAAAACGCCCCGTCGAATTGATCTCGACTCTTATACCTTATTGGTACAAGAAGCGAACCGTGACTTCGCTAAATTACAATCAGCAGAACATGCCAAAGGCATAACCAACAATACAAGCAACGACAGTCAAAACGATCTAAACAAGTCTCTGCTAAAAACAGCCTTATCTAAGGTTCAGCAAGCGCTAGAAATTAACTCTACCGGTATTAAAGGGTTAAACTTATATGCACGCATAGAATTATTTCGCGATCGGCCCCATCAAGCACAAATCATCATTGAACGCGCACTCAATGCCAAACCCGATAGCCCTACCGCACTGTACAGCGCTGGGCACATTGCATTAGCGTTAGGTCAGCTTGAAAAAGCCGAACAGCATTTTAGTGCCTCCTTAAAAATATCAAAAGTCGCAACACGCTCAGCATCGTCTCTTGCTTACACTTACCTAGAGCAAGGCAAATACGTTGAAGCCTTTCAGCTTTATCAAGAACTGATCAAGACCCAAGCCAACGACCCGCACATTAGGAATAAGTTATTTGAATCGGCCTCACATATTAATGCCGATTTTTATTCACAAGAACTAGAAGCCAACGTATTGCGCTATTTAGAATTTGAGAATGTAGATCATTCGCTATTAAGAAATTTAATTACAACATTATTGCATCATAAATTTCAAATTAACCAAGCCAGCACGCCATTAGAATTTGATCAAATAGCCGCTGACCCATTATTACTCGGCAGCTTAAAACGCTTTTATTTTTGTGATGCGTTATTAGAACGCCTTTTTATTAGCCTTAGGCAAACCCTGTTATTCAACACAGTTCAAGACATGACCCTGCCCAGTGCACATATCAACCTAGCGCACGACATGGCGATACAAGCACAGCTAAACGAATACGTTTGGCCAGTCACAAAAGATGAAGAAAAAATAATAGACGGCTTAGAAGATTTATTATTAAAAGTCACACAAGAAAGCCAATGGCAACTTGAAGACATTGCGCCCGCACTCCTAATATTGGCGCAGTACCAAGATTTATCAAAATCAAAACTTGCACCCACATTAGCCTCAGCTCAAGTAAAACAGGCATCAAAAAACAGCTATCTGGCTGACATTATCGACTACGCCATTATTAATCGTGAAGCAGAAATTAAACTAGCAGAAACAATTCCTTATTGGTCACCTGCAACGTTTATTAGAAGCGAGCTTAATAGCAACGAGATTAAGAGAAACATGGTATCTGTAAAGGTACAAAACCAATACGAAGAAAACCCTTACCCGCGCTGGAAAGACATAGGGTTCAATACCGCCAGTAGTTATCAACAGGCGCTATTAAAAAACTTTCCACAATTAAACCTAAGCCATTGGCAAGGTAAGAAAAAATTAAACGTCTTAGTTGCAGGCTGTGGTACTGGTAGACAAGCCATTCGTTTAGCCAGCTACTTTAATGATTTAAACATTGTCGCCATAGATTTAAGCGGTCGCTCACTGGCCTATGCAAAACAACAGGCAAATAAATACAATGTGGATAACATTCAATTTATACAGGCCGATATTCTAGAATTCAGTGACTTCCCCATGTTATTTGACGTGATCGAATGCTCCGGAGTGTTACACCACATGGAAAACCCTGAACAAGGATTACAAAGTTTAAGTGCACTATTATCACCCACTGGCGTCATGAAAATTGCTTTGTACAGCGCAGCAGCGCGTAAGCAAGTAATCACTTTTAGAAAATTAATCGCACACAGCAACCAACAATCAAAGCAAAACGGCAGCGCAACCCTAGACCAACGTTTATTGCGCCAAGCGTTATTAATGAAGCAAATTCCAGGGGATTGGAGCGACATCATTAACTCCCCCGATTTTTACAGCATGAGTAACTGCCGTGACTTAATCTTTCATGAACAAGAACACCAACTTACCCCAAATAAAATTTCACAACTGCTAGCGAACAACCAACTCGATTTCATTGGCATGCTACCCACCACCAGCGCACGCCATGTATTTGAGCAGACAATTGGAAAGCTGAATGACAGCAAAACCAATAACAATACACTCGAAAACTGGCAACGAGTTGAACAACATAATGAAGAAATATTTGCAGGCATGTATCAGTTTTATTGCCGCAAGCAATCGAATATAGAATTTCTATGATATCGTGAAGCGATCTAACGTAGGTCGCGGCTTCAGCCCGACAATCATTTCAAAAAAACGTTGGCCTAAAGACCAACCTACACAAGACCTTACTACTTCTTCGCGTTATTCATCGCTTCAAACTGCTGGGTAATAAAATCCCCCGTCGAATTCAACTTCGATACAATCGCATCATTATATAAAAACTGGCTTTTTAAACGCGCTTCTTGGGCCGACATACGTTCGTCTAAGCGTTCACGTTTTTCGGCTAATTTTAACTTATCGTTATCTAAAGCGTTTAACTTATTAGAAATCAACCCCTCTTTGCTATCTAGCATCGACAGCAAGCTCGCATTTAACTGATCTGCGAAACCCGATATATAGGTCACGCTGCCGCGATCACCTAACGCTCCACCGGTAACTTTCATCCGAATACCACTAGAAGGGTCAATATTGCCCACTTGAGCTTTACCTGTTTCACCATCGGCTTGGCCGTTTACAAAACCAAATACCGCCGAGGTCGGACCAGGAACATCAATCATCTTAACTGAAGAATCAGCCCCAGTAGATGCTGAAATAATGCCAAACTTTTGGTACGCAAAAGAGGCAGGATCATTATTAAACTCAACTTCTACCGATATTTTATCTGCCTTAAAAACAGGGTCTTCATTAATCGCTGTTTGTAATGCAGCTGCTAAACCTTCACCCGTATTATAAGGCGCAGGCTGCGCTAAACTAATCTCGCGCTCAATACCATCCACTTCAATGGTAAACGTATTATTGGTGGCATTAAGATTTACACCCAACGAAAAATCAGCCGCGGTATTAGCAATATAAAAACCATTACTGGCTTTTTTATTGCCATCGGTTGCCGATAAATACTGACCGTTACCTTTGGCTTCTACACCATTAATTTTACCTTCAACGTTTTGCCCTACCGCTACTTTGGGCGTATAAATTGAAGCATCCTGAAGGCCAAAAATGGAAATCGCAGCAGGATCAAGATCACTAAACGAAACCTGAGTTGCATTACCACCAACATTCACCTGTAAAGAACCCTGATTTTTTTCAGCATCAAAAACATAACTCACATCCGCATTCAGGTCATACCCATAACGGCGAGTATCATCAAAGCCCAAGGTGTCGTAACCATTCGCTACCGTACTGGCAGCTAAACCTAAATTCGCCGAGGCATTGGCATCAATATTTTTAACCTCAATACTCGAGCCTGAGCCATAGGTTGCCGCTGTTTTCACGCCATTTTTAGATTGTGTTTCAAAAAATAAATTTCCACTGCCATCCAGCTTGGCCATTACATCACCGGCGGCAAACTGACCACTGGCTTGTAACCCGGTATCGAGCGCCCGCTGAACCATGGCTAAGGTAGACGAAGCATCATTGGTACCCGCGCTGCCATCGGCATTCACGTCCACATTAATATCAACGCCATCAACCGCAAGCGTGAACGTGGCATTATTGCCCACGCCACTAAAATCTATGCCCGTGGTAATGTTAGTCACCGCAGAACTGGTATCGCTCTGCGCACCACGGCCATCAGAGGTTATTTCTAAATATTCATTATGCCCGGTAGCAACCGATGCCAACTTCAAACCCGTACCGTCTAAACTGGCGGTTACAATACCCGCACCAAAAGCGGTATCTAAAGCCGCCTGAATATTAACGATATTGTCTGGATCGTTACCATTAACCACCACTTCTTTTTCGACACCCGAAACATTCAATGTAAAACCCGAATTAGCGGTAGTGAAGTCAATAGGCGCACTGATATCTCGACTGCCTGTGCCCGATTCACCGCCCTTGGTTAGCCCTGCAAAGGCCGCATCGGTACTTAGCGCCGTATTCATCGCCGCTTCAACCGCTGTCGCTAAATCTGCCCCGGTTAAATAGGTTCCCGCAGGCACGCTCACCTTTGCCGTTGTGCCAATACCATCAACCGCCATATTAAATTCAGTCGCTGAACCAAATGTTAAACCGGCATCATCACCATTGGTTTGTACACCTTGAGTTCCAATTAAACCAAGCGCCGTATCACTAGCAGAACTGCCTACGCCCGTTAAGTTAATGGTTTCAGCACTGCCCAAAGCCGATGTAGAAAATCGTAAAAATCCATTATCATCAAAATCAGCAATCACTCCACCACTCAAAGCAGTGGCATCAATGGCGGTTTGAATCGCCTGCAAGGTATCTTTACGATCACCAATCACGCTGTCGCCATTTAAATCATTGCCCGCCGCGTTCGCAAATACCGTCACCGCAATCGGGCCACCACCAATATCCAACGAAAAAGTCGCATTATTCGCAGCAAAATTAATCCCTTCCGATTCTGCAACAGCTTTATTACCAGGCTGCGTTGTCGAACCCTTACCTAAAAAAGCATCGCTGCCCAATGAGGTCAATGAAACACCTTCATAAAGCCCTTTACCTAAGGTATTAAACCCTAACGTATTGGCGCTATTAGAATCGGTACTGGTAAACGAGATTCTTGAATCTGCACCGTACTTATTTGAGGTAATCGAAAAGTTTTTATCGGTTGCGCTGTAATCAACGGTCACGCCATAAGAAAACTTTTTATAGGTTTCGTTACTGTTAATTTGAAAACCAATTTGCTTAGCTAACTCTTCACCCGTGGCATAACTGCCCGAGACTAGGGTGATTTGTTCGTTCTTGCCATTTAAGTTTAAAGTAAAATTATTATTACTTTCGTCAATCGTCACAGGGCTAGAAAAATCCAAACCCGCCACACTGCCGCCTTGATAAATGGCTTGCGTCGCTAACTGAGTCACCTCAATACCATACGTCCCCGCCTTGGTATTAATAGAATCGTTTACATAACGAATTTGCGCATCGTCAGCGGTTCCACTTTTAGCCAAAATACTAATAATAGAATCACGATCTTCTTTCATTGCTTTTGAAAAAACAGCCGGATCAAACTCCAATAAAAAATCACTGTTTCTATCGGTATTCACTCCCAGCTCGGTTAAAGAACGGTATTTAGTTCCCGCCAAACCATCAATTGGTTGGCTAATCATCGAACGAACCTGCGATTGAATACCGCGAAGGGTAGAATCCCCTAATAACAAACCCGCTTGATCGGTATC
>TARA_B110001454_G_scaffold21748_1_pt1 | contig 33344 bp, 27 predicted proteins | sample TARA_B110001454 | Tara Oceans TARA_B110001454 (sample SAMEA4397004) | marine metagenome | biome: Polar Biome; feature: [MES] marine water layer (ENVO:01000295) within the mesopelagic zone...; material: water (ENVO:00002006), including particulate matter (ENVO:01000060) such as...... | reverse complement strand
AATTTTCGATACAACAGCGGTACTAAAAATAACGTGAGCAGTGTCGAAGAAATCAAACCACCTGTAACCACAATCGCCAAAGGCTTCTGAATTTCACTGCCTGGACCTGTCGCAAACAATAGTGGAAGCAAACCAAATGCTCCTGTGGTCGCAGTCATTAATACTGGGCGCAAGCGACGAACCGCACCCTCAACAATCACATCTAATCCGGTCGCTCCCTGAGCTTGTAGTTGTTTGAATTGGTCAACTAATACCACTCCGTTCATCACTGCAACACCCAGAAGTGCAATAAAGCCCACTGATGCGGGCACAGATAAATAAGTACCAGAAGCCCACAGAGCAAGAATGCCACCAATAAGCGCCAGCGGAATATTACCAAGTACTAACAGAGCTTCTGACACCTTACCAAAGGTGCTGAACAATACCAAAAATACCAAGGCAATAGCCATAGGAACCATTAATGCTAAACGAGCACTCGCACGCTGCTGATTCTCAAATTCACCCCCCCATTGCAAATAATAACCCTGGGGCAAGTCCAGCTGCTGCTCAACCAATTCCTGAGCTTCGGTTACATAATCCACCAAAGCACGCTCACCCACGTATACATCAACGCGACCAAAACGCTGGCCTGCTTCGCGTTGGATCAATACCGGCCCTTGGCTTTGTTCAATACTAACCAGTTCTGATAACGACACAGGACGACCTTCTGCATCTGACAAGCTCTGGCTGGCTAACAAGCTGCGCCAATCTTCGGGCTTCTCGTAACGGATAACCAAGGGCGAACGTATACCGGCATATTCGCCTTCACGTTGAACCTCTCCTACCTGCAAGCCATCTAATGCTGCACGTAACTGACGCTGAACTTGCTGTAACGACAAGCCTCTACGACCAATTTCTTGCTGGTCTGGCTGTAAACGCAAATAATGCAGTCCATCTGACTGCTGAACAACAACATCCTCACTACCCTGCAAAGGGGTTAACAAATCGCCTACCTGTAATACCAACTTCTGTAATACATCTAACTCAGGACCAAATATTTGCACCGCAACATCGCCGCGACTTCCAATGATCATTTCAGATACTCGCATATCAATCGGCTGAGTAAACGCGTAGTTAATTCCTGGGAAATCCAACATCATGGTACGAATGCGATCTTTCAAAGCATCTTTACTTTCAAGCTGCCACTGATCTCGTGGCGCTAGCTGTAAAAAGATATCCGTTTCGTTAAGGCTCATCGGATCCATGCCTAAATCATCTGCACCGCTTCGAGCAATCGCACGTTCGATTTCAGAGATTTGATCAACCAAAGCTCCCGTCACCAGATTATCAATCTCTTGGGATGCCGTTAGACTAATAGTAGGAATTTTCTCAATTTGTAAAATCAAGTCCCCCTCATCCATATCTGGCATAAAGGATTTTCCCACTTGGGTATAAGCAAAAATCGCTAACACAAGGGCAAAAGCAGTTGGCAACAAAATCAACTTAGGGCGACCAATCACATTCACTAAGCCAGTACGATAACCTCGTTGTAAAGCTTCTACCCATCCTGGGGTTTTTGAAGATTCACTACTAATCAACCAAGAACAGACAACCGGAATCAATGTAAGCGACAGAACCAAACTACCCGCCAAAGCAAAGACGATGGTCAAGGCAACAGGAATAAACAACTTACCTTCCAAGCCACCCAGTGTCATCAAGGGTGCGAATACCAACAGAATAATCAAGGTGCCCGACACTACAGGCCCAGCCACTTCACGCACAGCTCTAAAAAGAATGTGCAATTTCGGCAAGCCTTTTGGCGCAGCAGCAAGGCGCGCAACACTGTTTTCAACGACAACCACAGACGCATCAACCAACATACCGATCGCAATCGCCAACCCCCCTAAACTCATTAGGTTTGCCGACATATCAAATTGTGCCATCAGAATAAAGGTAACCATTGCCGCCATTGGCAAGCTAATAGCAACCGCTAAGGCCGCACGTGCATCACCTAAGAACAAGCCCAATAAAAGCAATACCAGCAATACCGCAAACATCAGCGCCGTACTTACTGTACTAACGGCACGCTCAACTAAGTGACTGCGATCATAAAAGGGACGAACAATCAGCTTTTCCGGCAAAGCCGACTCAAGAGTCTTTAACGCTTGCTGTACGCCTTTAATGACCTCACTAGCATTGGCGCCGCGTAAGGCAACCACTAACGCCTGTACAGCTTCGCCTTTACCGCTATCAGTAACCGCCCCGTACCGGGTTAAACTGCCCAATGAAACCGTTGCAATTTCAGACAACCGAATAGCATTCCCCTCGCGTTCCAATACCACCAAATCTTTCAACTGTTGAAGATTATGAATACGTCCACCAGTATTCACGAGATACGTCTCTTCACCAGCATCTAAGCGGCCCGCGCCATCGCTGCTGTTATTTTCAATAAGAACTCGCTCTAACGTTTGATAATCAACACCTAACTGCTGCATCGCCGATGGATTAGGACTTACTTGAAATGTTTCTACATGACCACCCAAAGCGTTTACATCAGCAACGCCTGCAACACCGCGTAAGACAGGTCTGATCGTCCAATCCAATATATGGCGTTTTTCCTCTAAACTATAAGGTCCGTCTAAGGTAAACATGAACAGCTCACCCAAAGGAGTACTCATTGGTGCTATACCACCACTGACATCTTCTGGTAAAGAATCCCAAACCGCAGATAAGCGCTCAGCAACCTGCTGTCGAGCCCAATAAATATCAGTTCCGTCTTCAAAGTCTAAAGTAATGTCCGTTAAACCGTACTTAGCCAAAGAGCGTAGCGTTTGCTGTTTTGGAACCCCTAGCAACTCAACCTCCACTGGCCAAGTCACACGATTCTCTACTTCCTCTGGCGTTAAACCCGGCGCTTTAATGATTATCTTAACCTGTGTTGGCGAAATGTCCGGAAAGGCATCAATTGGAATTTCCATCAAGCGTGATCCACCCAGAAAGAACACACCTAAGCTGATCACTAATATAAGCAAGCGCTGGGTTAATGAAAATTGAATCAGTCGAGCTAACATTACTCTCCTCCCATGCCAAGCCAGATACCTTTAAGCGCCGCTGTTGCAGTCACTGCAATGCGTGCATTTGCGGATAAATCAGCGGAAATTTGCAATTTTCCGTCAATCATTCCCAAAACGCTCACCTGATGCACTTCAATAGCAGCAGAATCAGAACCTGCTATTTGCACAAAAACCCAATCATTTCCGGCTTCTCTAACCACGGCCTTTGTTGGAACAGCCCACGTTGAGCGGCCGTATTTTTGTTCAGTTTGTTGTGAAAAACGTACGTAATATGCTGCACCAGCGTTAACGTTATTGCCGGTTATATCCAACCATACACTGCGGCGATTAAACGGATCTACCTGATCGGAAATTCGCTCCACCGTGGCAAAAAACTGTTCACCCTCGGTTCTTGGTGACACTGATGCCTTAGATTGCAAAGAAATCTGTGAAGCCACTGAATCGGGAATATTTGCCTGCACCCGCAATTGAGACTGTGGCCATAATTCATATAAGGTAACACCGGCCTCCAAGTGCTGCCCTGGCGTAATATCCATCTTTGCAACCACACCTTTTACCGAAGCATTAGTTTCCAAATACTCTTGTAATACACCACCTTCACGTAAGTGTTTAATCCTACCTTTATCCCAACCAGTATGACGCAAGGAAGCCACAGCACTGTCTAAACGTCGCGACAAAATAAGACAATTACTCTGCTTTTGAACCACCTCATTTTGTTTACTGAGGCCCAACTCTGAACGCTGAGTTAACAAATCCAACTCGCGCTGACATTGCGATTGTTTTTCATCGGCCACCAGCAATTCATTTGCCCACAGCCTTAACTGGCGACTTTCTAAGCGAGCTAATTTTTGTCCTTTCTCAACAGCTTGGCCGTTGGCAACGTAAAGCTGCTCCACCATCACGTCTACCGGTAAACTAAACGCCTGTATCGATTCTGCAGGGGCTGTAACTCGCGCTGGCCATTGGGTACCAAAACTTTGCTTTAAAGCTTCAAGGGAAGAAAATTGTAGGCCCAAGCTTGCTTGTTGTTCTGCGCTAACTTCCAGCACAGGTGAAATACTGCCACTGCCCTCTGCCAATGAATTTACTGGAAATAAACCTACCAAAATAATAAGGTTTATCAAGTTCGCTTTAATAGGCGATGATAATTTCTGTTTTAATTTAGGTAGACTCATTACATAACCCCTTGTAGATGATTTAATTGTGATTGCAGTGCTCTTAATTCAATTTCAACAGCACTAACTCGCTGCTGAGTATCCCAATACGACTGCTGCAACGGGCGCCACTCTAAGTTACTAATCATGCCCTGTTTATAGGCGTTATAACGTGGTTGAAAAATCGCTTTTAAATCTTTTTCTAGCGGCTTAATAACCGACAATTGCAGCATTTTTGTCTTAATCGTAGATTGAAGTCTTTGCTGCTCTAGCATCAGCATTCGATGTGTTTTTTCATACTGAACTTCAGCATCACCAATGGCACGATATCCACCACGCCACCTACCAACAGAGCCTGAGCCCAAAGGAATGGTTATGCCCAGCTGCCAACTATTTTTCTGTTCTTGACTACCTAATTCCTCGATTTTAAGTAAACCAAGACGAACAGTCGGTGCACCGCTTCTGCCTTTTTCTTGCTGTAAATCCAACTTAACAACATCGAGTTGCGCACGACGCCAAAGTAACAACGGCGAACTCTGAACCAAATCCCCTGCACTATTTTCTGATATTTTGTCAGTTGAGATTTGATTCAATAAAGATATATGCTGAGGAACTGGCGTTGATGAAGAGTTAAACTCTAATCCTGTTAGTTGCTGCCAGCGCATTTCACTTTGCTGCAATAACTGCTGCACTTGTAAATACTCAGACTGAGCTAAAATCAACTGCTGACGTGCTTGTAATACTTCATCTTGAGGACGCTCACCTAAGCGCTCCAGTTTAGAAATCCAGTCAACATGATCTAGACTAAACTGGTATTTCTTTTTCATCAGCTTTACTTGTAGGTCATTAAGTTTGATTAACCAAGCCAACTGTTCAAGCTCACCAGCCAAACGCCAACGCAACATTTGTTGCTCCGCATTAACAAGTTTTCTCTGAAAGCGCTGTATATTTGATTGGATACCCCACAAACTTGGTCCAGCAATAGGCAATTCCAAGCCTATTTCCCACTGACTGGGCAAGCCAGAATCTAATGTCGAAACAGAGCTATCTTCTGCTTGATAATCTAGGCTTAAGCTTGGGTTTTCCCACCACCAGCGGCTGCCTTGCTGCTGATTCGCTTTCTCTAACTGAACTAACAAAGCTTGCTCTGGCATACGCAACCAAGCCGATTCTAGCTGCTTCTGAGTGATGATTTTTGAAGTGCTATTTATTGAAGTGCTTTGTAAAGAGTTTTTCAAATCACTAGCAGACAGAGCTGTACTGAACGCTAAAACTGTTAATGCTATACACAGTCTTTTTATTAGTGATTTCCTAACAAAATAATGTCGTATCGATATCATGCAAAGTTTCCTGATTCATAATTAACAATATTCTTATCTACTAACATTGTAATGTACGAACCTGAAACCAAACTGAACATGTCAAAGCACTCCCCTAATAATCATAAAATGAAATGAGAGTTATCATATGAAACAAATACATAAGCGTTAAAAAAACCAATAAGCACAAAAAAGCCACTGAAACATTTAAGTAGCAGTGGCTTTCATTGTGTCCTTTTAACCTATGAAGCAACTATTAACTAGTCATTCACTAGGCAATTACCCCATTCGCAACGCACCAATACATAACTATTATCAGGGCACTGCACATCGTAGACTTCATGCGGCCAATCAGCTTTAATCACTCGAACGTTTGCACCTGGGCATCCTGAACGCTTCGCCAACTTTTCTACCACATACAAAGAACGGCCAAATTTACGCTGTTTTTTCATTTCTAACGTAGCGGCTTTTTCTTCTAAGTTTTTACCTTCACTTTGCTGACGACGCTGTAAATTAACCAGCGTTGGATAAAATTGGTTATTATCACGCAAGTCATAATCACCATCATTAAACTTGGCAAGCATGTTCATACACAATTTTTCTTGATTACCACTGCCTGCTAGAATCGATTGCATTTCTGCTTCAGCTTGATTCACAACCTGCGAGGTAATGCCTAAAGCCATATTCGCACCGGTCACATCACGATCACCAGAAACCATCATAATTTCACGGGTCAAACCGTAATCAGCACCTTCTACAAAGGCACCATTACGACGCCACCAGTTTTGCTTGGCCTGCCAAGCAACTTGCTTAACCTTGCCACTAATGCCTTCGCAGTGCTCAACCCATAAACGCAATTGAACGTCTGTTTGCAACGCATAATATACCGCATCATTAGTAGCAGATTTAGGGGCTGCGGCACAACCAACAAGCATTGATAATGCAAGCGCTGAAAGTAGAATACGAAAACGGGCCATGAGGGTTCCTTTCATGAGATTTCCTTTATAAAGGTCAAGTATTAATGGAGTTTTTGTAACCATTCGACGACTGCAATAGCATCAAATGGCCAACATAAGGTAGTTTCTGTTGCTTCATCGAACAAGACGGGAATTTTCTCCCCATACACATCAAGCCACTGCGGCTGATCGATAATATCTTGCACATAAATATCAATCGTTTGAGTCAACATTAACGGCTGAATTTCGGGCTGAGAAAAGGCCTGCCGTAAAACCTGCTCAGCAAGCTCACACAAATGGCATGCCTGAGTAGATAACAATAAAATAGCCAAAATGGTTACTCGATTAAGCAATATTTTGACGAAGTATAATACGTCTGACCGAAAATACCAAAGTACGAGTACCCAATACACTCATGCCAACATCTACGTCAGCATATTGGCCATCATTTCAGCACGCACATCAACCGCATTTTGTAAGCCTTGATTATAAGCTTGGAATATATCTTTCAAGTGATCATCTGGATACAACTGATCAACCAGATCATTGAGTAGCTTTTCTGGGTCTGCAAACGACTTCGCTTGCTCAAGTGCTGACAAATAATTTTCATTATACGCCAACAACCCAGACGATAAGCCCTCAAGCTCTGGCGTGGGTAACTTAGGTTGAACCGAGTTATACGCGCGACTAACAGAACTGAACGATTCTTGGCGCAGATTTAAACTCATCGATGCCAATTCATTACCATCAAAGCCTAATTGCATTGCCTGCTCTAAAGCTCCACCTAGATCACCACCAAAAAAGCTGCTGCTGAGCTTTTCCACATCTTGCAATAAATTACTTAATGCTTGCTGTTCGCCTTCGTCTAGATTGCCAATCACATCCATCTGCCAATCTAGGTCCTGTTCAAACCCTGACACAGTGAAAAGCTGGCTACCTTCTCGGCCTCCCGACGAAAAAGAGGATGACGATTGCATAAAACTTAATGAGATTTTATCACCATCTTTGGTCATTAATTCTAATGACATTGAATTTTGCTGACTCGCCTGAGTGCTGTAGCGACTAGCATCAGTAAAAGAAGGCCTTTGCGTAGCAATGCTCTGCGTTTGCTCTACGTCTTTGCCTGAAGCAATTTGCTCCAATCCTGCATCAATTAGACTCCGACCTTGGGCGATTTCGGCTTTGAGATCATCATCCAATAACCCCATGTCTTTTAACTGTTGCTCTGCTTGCTCGTATCCTTTGGCAATACCTGCTTTCGCGGCTTCTAGGCGCTGCTGTATACGCTCATCGCTTGCGCCTTGGCTTTTCAGTTGATCCAAACCCCGCTGAACATGATCCAGCATCGTTTTCGCAACATCATCAGCCCCTTTTTTATCAGCAAGCTGCAATCCAGACGATGACGTGCCCGTTGCTTGTCCGACACCTCGCTTCACATTTTCATTCAAAACATCATTTGGCTTGGCATCACTGCGCGCTCCACCCACCCCATTGGAGTGTGAAGACGTTGAAGAATATTGACCCGATTGGACATTGGGAAGGTTTGGATTAAAGTGCATAGCAGTCACCCGATTAAGTTGCGCTATAGGTTATAACGGCCGATTCCTCCAGTGCTTTAATGGTAAAAAGCAAAAAAGCTGCAAAAGCAGCTTTTTTATCAAAATAAACGATTAATTAGGTAATTAATCGTCGCCCAACATGCCTTCTTTTAAATCATCCTGAACAGGATCGTCTGACAACCAGATGCCAAACAATGCTTTTTTGAACTCTAACCCAGGAACAACGACCTTCACTTCACCGTTACGAATAACGCTTACACCCGTACCAGGTAGGTACTGCAAATCAAATACATCTTGGTCGGCAACGGCATCACGAAATGCACCAATTAAAGACTCTACTTCTTTTTGAATCGGTGCTAAGTTGCCACCCGTCGATTTAACAAAACCATCCAATGTCGCTTCGCTCATTTTTTCACCATCAATTAGTGATGACGTGATGTACAAACGAATCGTCATAGCCTCATCAGCAGCAATAAGTGCTTCTGCGTCTGTGCTTTTTTCATTTAGATACAAAGCACCAACGTACAAATTCAAAAAGAATTTTGAACGGATACCTGCGCCATTAAGCGTCAAAGACTGGTCTGCAACCTGAATTTTCTCTACAACATTAATGTCATTTATTTCTAAAGCGTGCGTTAAAGGAGAGAAAGCTAAACAAGCCAATAAGCTCATGGTGATGCGAAACATAAGAAATACCTTTTTCTAATTTTTATTGGGTAAGAATGAGCACCTTTTATAGGGCTCACACTCTATAATTGCAAGTATTTTAGGTCAATTTAGGCCTTTATTCATACTTTATCTAATCAGCGGAATTCAGCGGAATTCAGCGCGATTCTTGGCCACATACTTTAATGTGAGTTCAACTAAATTTTCTCCGGCATCATGAAAACGATCATCACATTCAGCAATTTCATCAACAAGCTCACTGGAAATCTGATCAAAAATTTCAATACGCTCATCTTCATCAACAGGAATGTCACCATTGGGGAAAAAATTGACCACTTGCAAAACAACATCGTAACTGTTTTTAGCACGTATCAACTCAAGAGCCTCTAACATGTCTGCGGAAAGAGCACCGGTATCATGGTGAAATAGCTGCGCGAAACCGCCATTTTCCATTTCTCGAGATAGACAATCAATACAATAAACCGCCTTTTCACCCCGAGTTAAGTTCGGGTACCCCATCTCTGCTTCTCTATCAAAAATTACGTCTGTAATTTGTAAGAATGCATCGGTTTCATCAGCAACTTCTAAAGCTGCCTGAATCTCCATGTTCATCACTGCCCTTCTTTGTTTTTTAGGTTAATCTGACATTACAATTGCTTACAACAGCTAATGTAGCGTACCTGAATTAATTTGACAAAACTTTTACCCAATAGAATGTCTGTTCTTTATATAAACAGACAAAAAAGACACCGATTTCATTATACGAGTGAGCATTATGGTCATACAGACAGCATCAACGAATAAACAATTAGTTATCATCGCCCACGCACCTTCTGATAATACTCAGCGGATGTTGCATGCCCTTCTAAAAGGAGCACGCCACCCCGACATTTCAGCAGTGGATGTCCACTACATCGCCCCACTCGATGTTCAACCCGATGATATCAAGTCAGCTCACGCAATTATCATTGGCACAACAGAAAATCTTGGCTACATGGCAGGACTTATAAAAGACGTTTTCGACCGCTGCTACTATGATTGCCTAGATCATACTCAAGGACTGCCCTTCTGCTTTTATATTCGCGCAGGGCATGACGGTACAGGAACACGAAGAGCACTTGAAACGATTACTACCGGCTTACGCTGGAAGCTGGTGCAAGAACCTCTAATCTGTACGGGGGCGTTTCAAGAAGATTTCATTAAGCAATGTGAAGATTTAGGTATGACCATGGCGGCAAGCTTAGACGCGGGAATTATTTAGTTACAGAAACTTTCTGTGCTGACAATTATTGTCACATAAGGTCATTTTACCTTAACAAGTGTATACCGAACTTTGTTACTTCTAGAGTTTGGATCATTAAATGCACCTGAAAAGCCCATGAATTGGGCATTTCGATATTTTAATAAAGTTGGTACGGTTCTTGATATATTCAGATTAGACAGCAATCGTGAATATTATATTAAGGTACGACTATGAGTAAGCAGCGAGACTCAAACGTCATTAAAGTTGACTTCAGCGCCAAGAGAGTTTTAAAAAAAGAACACGGGACTCAGTGTTTTTCTAGCCTCATAGAAAAGGTGATTGGAATAACAGATGATCACGATGAGTGGCCAGAAGACCTAACGCCACGCGAGCGTTCAGAGCAGTTAAGAAAAGATTTGGATTTTTTACGAACAATGAATGAATTTCCAGCGAGATAACCTACCAAGCAGGTAGCGAAGCTTTAAGCTCCGCTACCGTCTACAAACCGATATTATTTACGTTTCTTAAACGTTGGCTTACCGGATTTTTTAGCACCTTCTTGCTTCACGCCTGCTTTCTCAGCAACGGACTTCTGCAATTTCTTACCGGGCTTTTTGCCGCTTGGCTTAGCACCTGGCTTACCGGTGGCGCGATTAAGAGCACCTTTGCCGCCAGGGCGACCACGATCACTTAACCCTTTTTGTTTCAAGCGTGCGTAACGATGCTCTTCTGGCTCTTCTTTAGGAATCAAAGCCCCCTTACCTGAACCAATCATGTCTTCACGACCCATTTCTGTAAGCGCTTCGCGCAGCATCGGCCAACTTTTTGGATCGTGGTAGCGTAAGAAGGCTTTCTGTACACGACGAGATTTAAGCTCAGTATGCACAACCATCTTTTTCGACTTATAACTAATGCGCTGCAGTGGGTTGCGACCCGAATGATACATCGCTGTTGCCAAAGACATCGGTGACGGATAAAAGGTTTGAACCTGATCAACACGGTATTTGTTACGCTTAAGCCATAACGCTAAGCCCAACATATCTTTATCTTCACAGCCTGGATGCGCTGCAATAAAGTAAGGAATTAGATACTGCTTCTTCCCTGCTTCTTTCGAATATTTTTCAAACATACGTTTAAACTTATCGTAAGTTCCCATACCCGGCTTCATCATCATATCCAAGGTGTCTTTCTCAGTATGCTCTGGAGCAATCTTCAAATAACCACCTACGTGATGCGTCACTAACTCACGCACGTATTCTGGATCTTCTACCGCAAGGTCATAACGTAAACCAGAAGCAATCGCGATGCGTTTAATACCCGGTAAAGCGCGCGCTCGACGATATAAAGACGTTGTCTGCGAGTGATCCGTCACTAGATTGGTACAAATACTTGGGAATACACACGATAAACGACGACAGCTAGCGTGGATCTTCGGGTCCTTACAGTTCAGGTGATACATATTGGCCGTTGGCCCACCTAAATCTGAAATTGCCCCCGTAAAACCTGGCGCATGATCACGAATATCTTCAATTTCTTTAAGCACCGATTCTTGGCTACGGCTTTGAATCACGCGACCTTCGTGTTCGGTAATCGAACAGAAGCTACAACCCCCAAAACAACCACGCATAATATTGACTGAAAAACGAATCATATCATACGCAGGAATTTTAGCGTCACCGTAAGAAGGATGGGCAATACGTTGATACGGCAAGGCAAATACCGCATCCATTTCTTCGGTTTCAAGAGGTATCGGGGGTGAATTCACCCAAATCTCTTTATCGCCATGACGCTGAATTAACGCGTGAGCATTTTGCGGGTTACTTTCTAGGTGCAAAATACGCGATGCGTGGGCGTATAAGGCAGAATCTGCTCGTACTTTTTCAAACGAAGGTAAACGAATAACGGCTTTTGAGTGATCGATATCCAGCTTGCGATGCAGTGGCATAGGCACGATTTTAACCACACTCTCGTGCTCTTCCATGCCCTCTTCAGAATCGCCGTCTTTAGTTGCACACGTTTGATTCTTGGTATCCTTCATTTCATAAGGATTTGGAATTTCGTCTAAGCGCCCCGGCCAGTCAATTCGAGTAGAATCGATCTCTGTCCAACCAGCAGGGGTGGCGTTACGAACAACGGCAGTACCACGAATGTACTGCAACTCTTTCATGCTTTTGCCCGAAGCAAGCTCATGGCTCACTTCAACAATGGCACGTTCAGCGTTACCGTATAATAAGATATCGGCGCCAGAATCGATCAATACCGAACGACGAATCTCATCACTCCAATAATCATACTGCGCAATACGGCGCAAACTGGCTTCAATGCCACCAATCATTAACGGCACGTCTTTATACGCTTGCTTGCATTTTTGGCTATAAACAATGACCGCACGATCAGGTCGTTTGCCCGACACACCATGCGGTGTATAAGCATCATCATTACGAACTTTTAAATCGGCGGTGTATTTATTAATGAGGGAGTCCATGTTCCCCGCACTAACAGCGAAATACAGATTCGGCTTACCCAGTGCTTTAAATGCATCTAAATCGTTCCAGTCAGGCTGACAAATAAGCCCAACACGAAATCCTTGGGATTCTAATAAGCGACCCATAATTGCCATACCGAAGCTTGGGTGATCGACATAGGCATCGCCGCACACGATAATAATGTCACATGAGTCCCAACCGAGCTCATCCATTTCAGCGCGGGACATTGGTAAAAATGGCGCTGTTCCATAGCACTCGGCCCAATATCTTGGGTACGAGAAAAGTTCAGGGGCTTGAGTTACAGTTAACATTGGGAGCTCACTAAAAGTGCGGGCTTAAATACACGTATTTTCATACCGATATTTAAGCGGGGTAAATCTGAGTAATTTGATCAGGTATTATCTATAGGTGCATTTTCGCAAAAATCACTGCAATGAGCAAAATTACTTTCACTTTATTCATGTTGAAAATGAATTTTTTGCAGCTAGTTGGATGAAAGTTGAGATGCCGCAACCTCTCTTTGTATCTCTAATAGACAATTACGACATAAACAGCCGGTCTCTTTTGGGCTAAAACCCTGAGCTTTAAGGTAAGAAAAGTCATCTGAGCCAAGAGTTACCCCCCAACATTGGCAATGTTGAATATCAGCCGCATTGCAAATAAACTCCGCCAAGCAGCGTGGGCATGTCGTTGCAGAGACTTTTAATACCGTTTCCTGTTTTTTATCTGTGTCTTTTTTGGAGTCGACCATTTAAGTACTCTTGCAAACGCTGTATAATTTGCCCTCAATTTTATAGGTCGTTGGCTTTTAGAGCCAGCGCTTAAGCCACATAAGTTTTTCAAGGGTCATCCATTGATTTCAACCGCTAATATCACCATGCAATTCGGCGCTAAGCCATTGTTTGAAAACATCTCTGTAAAATTCGGAGATGGCAACCGCTATGGCCTAATCGGAGCCAATGGTTGCGGTAAATCTACTTTCATGAAAATTCTTGATGGTAGCCTTGAGCCTTCTGCAGGTAACGTGTCTATTTCTCCAAACGAGCGTTTGGGTAAATTACACCAAGACCAGTTCGCTTTCGAAGAGCAAATCGTTATCGATACGGTCATGATGGGCAATAAAGAGCTTTGGGCTATCAAGGAAGAGCGTGATGCAATTTACGCAAACCTTGAAGCGACTGAAGACGAATACATGCACGCGGCTGAACTAGAAAGTCAGTTTGCCGACATGGATGGCTATACCGCCGAATCTCGTGCTGGCGAATTATTGCTAGGCGCAGGTATCGACTCAGAATTGCATACGGGCTTAATGTCGGGCGTTGCACCAGGCTTAAAAGTACGTGTTCTTTTAGCACAAGCGCTTTTCTCGAATCCAGATATTTTGCTACTTGATGAGCCAACCAACAACTTGGACATCAATACCATTCGCTGGTTAGAAAGCCTGCTAGATGAAATGAAATGCACCATGGTTATCATCTCGCACGATCGCCACTTCTTGAACTCGGTATGTACGCACATGGCCGATATCGATTATGGTGATATTAAGATTTTCCCAGGCAACTATGACGACTACATGATTGCGTCTACGCAAGCACGTGAACGTCAGCAAGCGGATAACGCGAAGAAAAAATCTCAGATTGCTGAACTGCAACAGTTCGTTAGCCGTTTCTCGGCTAACGCCTCTAAAGCAAAACAAGCCACCTCTCGCCAGAAGCAGCTTGATAAGATTCAGATTGAAAAAATTCAGCCGTCTAGCCGCCAAAACCCGTTCATGCGTTTTGAGTTTGAAAAGAAACTTCACCGCACAGCGGTTGAGATTGAAAACCTAGGTCACGCTTATGAAGGCGAAGACATGTTATTCAAAAACTCAAATCTTATGATCCCTGCTGGCGAAAAAGTTGCCATCATTGGTGCTAACGGCGCGGGTAAAACGACATTCATGAAATGCTTGATCGGTGAAGTTGCACCTAAAGAAGGCATGATTAAGTGGTCTGAAAATGCCTCTTTAGGCTACTACGCCCAGGATCATGAATACGAATTCCCAGCCGATATGCCAATGTTCGATTGGATGTCTCAATTCCGCACACCTGAACATGACGATCAGGAAGTTCGCGGTACGCTAGGGCGTTTATTATTTAACCAAGACGATATCAAGAAAAACGTTAAGGTTTGCTCTGGTGGTGAGAAAGGTCGTTTATTATTTGGTAAGTTGATGATGCAAAATCACAACGTACTCTTATTAGATGAGCCGACTAACCACATGGACATGGAATCGATTGAATCGATCAACATGGCACTTGAAATGTTCGAAGGGACGTTGATCTTCGTATCTCACGACCGTGAATTCGTAAGTTCTTTGGCGACTCGCATTATCGAGATTAAGGATCATGAGATCGTCGATTTCCACGGTACTTATGACGAATATCTACGTTCGCAAGGCATCTAATACTGCAAGGTCACTCATGTTATATGAGTGACCGTCTTGCTTGCTTAGCATTCAAAAAATAGCACGACTTAATGTCATTAAGTCAGTGCTATTTTTTTGCTTAAAATTTAGAATTTAAGGTTTAGGTCTTGGCTTTTTCTAAAAGAAAACTCTGCTCAACCAAAGCCAACTGCAACAATAATTCATTATGCGCACTTTCTTGTTGGTATTTTTCCTCAAACAGCCCCGCCGCTACCTTCTTCTGACGACTGTTTACTTTTTGCAAACCTACCAATGCCGCATCTAAATCAGAAAGGTTTAACTGAAAGCCTGCGTTTAGAGCCTCGACTCGTTTCGCCATTAAAAATTGCTCGATATTCAAAGGGAATAAACCCACAGGAATCCCTGCTTTCATGAATAAAGAGACAGAGTTAATACCGCCGTTCAGAATCGCAAACGTAGACTTCTCCAATACCTCATGCATATTCACAGGTTTATCGACATACAATATATGCCTCGCTTGATGCGCATTAATAATAGAATCTGGAATCCCATCAACCAATACAATCGCACTGCACTCAATCGCTTGTAATGTTTTCAACAATACAGGGGTTTCTGCTGAACCTTTAACATGACAATAAATTTTAGGGCCTTTAAAATGCGGAAAAAAAGCAGGCTCTGAAAACTCTGGCACCGCCGCGCCAACATAAGACGTTTTAAAGCGTTGGTCCGCACTGCGATAGCCATAATGATCCAGCTCTGAATAAGTCTGAAAAATACACTTATCTAAATCTGAAAATAAATCGGCCAGATTATCAATACGCGCAATCGAAAACTCAATACATACCTTATTAATGACCTTCACCACATCGTCCTCATAAAGAACAATATCACTCTTGGCTAAATCACCCGCAAAGAAAACACCGGCAGGACGATTATCATCCGGCACAGAAAAAGGCATTCCCACAGCTACCTTCACGACCGATCGTCCAGAAAACGACAAGCCTCTTGCGGCTAATAGCGCCGTTGGCGCATGGTCGCACAATAATAAATCTGGCTGAATAAAATCAAAAAGCGCCTGCCAAGCACATACCAAACCCGACAAAGCATCGCTATGGTGATAACCACATCGACGTAATAAATCCGCATAACTTCTAGGAGCCTGCTTCTCTAGACCTAACTCAGCACTCGAATCAGCATAAGGTGCCTGTAATACCCGCACTTTCACACCGGCAAAAAGACGCTTTAACTTTGTTACATCGCGCCCCGCAATACAAACTTCATGCCCCTTACTTTGATAAAAACGAGCAACCGACTGCAAAGACAATAAATGCTGATAATCCGTTCCAAGTTCCCAACACAATAGAATACGCGACACAGCCTTCCCCATACGGATGTTATTTTTTATCGTTTTATAATAAGCAAAGGAAGGACGAAAGCAAGAGAATCAGAACAAGCAGCCGAATGGCTGCCTGTAAAATACATAAAGAACAGAAAAAATAACGCTTAACAATTAATAACAGATAGCGCCTTGTTGAAAATCTTCATCAAAATCGACCGACCAAGCCACATGATGCTTTTCAATTTCGGTCAATAAACGCTCAGTTCGTAACCCCTGAAACTGCACCGCTAACATGGTGCGATAAGATAATATGAGGCTAGCATCATCTAACGCAATCACTTGCTCAGTCGAAAACGCTCCCGTACTGACCAACTCTTTGCGCCAAGAATGGACATCTTTTTCATTAGAAATTATATGCTCTACCAACGGTTGAATTAAGCTTGCCTTATCGAGCTGACCCATAATATATCTCCGAACTTGCTGTTTAAGTCACTTAACATTGTACTTATTTCAACCAAAATGCCAGTCAAGAAACGCAAAAGACTGTTGCTTTAAAGTAACATATAAGTAAAAAAACGAACGATTACATTAATAAAAGGAGGTAATTCAGCAAGACTAAACCGCTAATCAATTGATTTTAAAGCTGTTTCTTTTGATTACGATATTCAATGGGCGTAATGCCTGTCCAGCGTTTAAAAGCCCGATAAAACGTACTTGGCTCAGAAAAACCGGTTAAATAAACTATTTCATCAATACTTTCTGAAGTATTTGCCAATAAACGCTTTGCCAAATTACAGCGATAATCGGCCAATAGCTGATTAAAGTTCGTATTCGCCTCCGCCAACCGTGTTCTCAACGTGCGTGGTTTAATATCCAATTTGGCGGCTACTTGCTCTAGATTAACTTGGCCCGTTTCTAAAATTTCACCAATAATTCGATTCACTCGCGCCACCACATCTTGGCGTTCAAGTTTAGCAACGTGCTCACTGGCTAATTTTTCATGCAACTGCAGCAGCTCAGGCTCTGCATGCAAAGAAGGTATGTCTAGAATATCTGCATCAAAAAACAAACGATTATCAGGTTGATCAAAAGCGATTTCACAGCCATAGAGACGCTTATGCTCAGACGTATCGACACTTGAAGAATGAGCAAAATGAACGCGATTAAGTTTGAATTCACCATCAGTGACATAACTGAAAAACTTAAGCAAACCAAAAGCGACCGCTTCTGACAGATGGCGTAAATCTTTTACTTTCACACTCGAAGAAGATATTTCAATCGACGCTTCACCTTCAACCATCTCGAAGGTTGCTAACGTCGCATCACTCAGCAGGCGCTGATAGTTTAATGATCGCGTCAAGCCATCACCGAAGGTCGGGCTGCTTAAAAACAAATATTGTAAAACCTGCCCTTTATATACGGGCATCTTTTCAGCAATGTGCAACCCTATATTAGAATCACCACTCACCTCTTCCAACACTTGCCAAAACAAATTTTGCGCATCATGCGGAGTTCGAGCATTACGATCTTCTAATAATTCAGTCTTCACACCACAGCGTTCAAAAATCAAAGGGATATTAAGGCCCAGCTCCAGCATCGCCCGATGAGCCAACTGCAATAAAATTCCCGAGTCTTTAAGTTCCGTAATTCTGGCTGACATACACTTTAATTATTATTTGAATAGGCTTTGAATTCTGACAGAACAGAGGTGGACTGCAAGCATTGATTGACCAAACTGACGTATCCATCAGCGGCAGAAGCCAATGGTCTTACGTTCAAGGCGTTTAGACTAAGCCGTATTAATTATAAAAATCACCACAGTTACGGGTATCACATGAACCAATCAATACGACTTCAGTTGAATGAAACACCCAGTAGGTTAAGTTTATACCGCCGCGCCTTATTTGCTAAAGACCTAAAAGGAGAAACCAAGCTCCCAACGACCCGCATCACCCTAGCAAACGTTAAAGCCAACATTAAAAAAGTAACTCAATATCGTGATGTATGCGGCTTCAAACACGATAATAATCAACTTCCAGTAACATTCCCCCATGTTTTAGCCTTCCCTTTGCATCTCGAATTAATGCTCTCAAAAGACTTTCCTTTTGCACTTATGGGAATGGTTCATACGCGCAATGAAATCAGCCAGCATCGCGCCATCAACGCCTTTGAGTCAATGGATGTAAGTTGCTTTTTTGATACTATCCGCACAACCCCTAAAGGCTATGAAGTCGACATCAAAACTGAAATACACATTACCGGAGAGCTGGTTTGGGAAAGCATCAGTACCAACCTTGCTCCTAGAAAAACCAACATAGCAACGACAGCAGAAAGCCATAACAAGCCTGAAACGAAAGATCTACCATACAAAGAGTTCTGGAACTTATCATCCGACCTTGGTCGCCGTTACGCCCTTATTTCAGGAGACGCCAACCCCATTCACTTGTTTTCGTTAAGCGCTAAAGTATTTGGCTTCAAAGGCCATATCGCTCATGGCATGTGGACAAAAGCGAGAGTCGTCGCGGCGCTGTACCACAAGCTGAATAGCGAATCTTGTAAAATTGTTGTTGATTTTAAATTGCCTATTTTTCTACCGGCAACCATTCAACTAACGTATCAACCTGATGAACTACTCACCTCCAAACCCAAACAATCTGATAAGCGCATTGATTTCGAAATTAAAGACAAAGCTGGAGTAAAGCCTCATATGAAAGGCGTTATACAATCGCTGTCACAGATAACATAGTTAAAGATTATGTAAAAGGCAGCCAGCTCGCTTTATATTTTAGCCACTGCACTTTTAAGGACTAGGACAAGGCGGTCATTTCTGGTTAAATATGGCAAAAAAATAATATATAAAAACTGGACGACTCACCTATGCTCACAAGCACCTTAACTGCAAGAACCAAGAATCGACATCGTGCTGCTCGGCTATCAAGCATTCTACTTCTAATGGCTACGTGTGCATCAAGCTATGCCGAAGGTGGATTCGTTGGTGTATACAGTGGAACGGCCCTTTCAAACAGCGCCGATAAAACCAGTAACTCGTTCAAAATTTTAACGGGGGCTCACATCACTTCTGAATTATCACTAGAATTCGGCTATGTAAACATGGGGAAAACCCACTACAACGACCCCAAAGCGATCAATCAAGAAAAGACCAATTCTAAGAGTATTTCTTTCAGCAACGCCAATCACGGCAGCATTGCTTTAGGTCAACCTGGTGAAGCAACACCACAGACCGACGCACCAAGTACCTATGAAAATAAATCCAGCTCAACCTTCACTGGGGTCAGCGATTTCACCCCTCAAGGCGCGCTCATCAACTTCAGCTATAAATTCCCGCTGGTTGATAACCGTTTAGATTTTTTCTTGAAAACAGGTTTTTTTGCTTGGGAAGCAAAATACAAAACCATTGAAATTACCGCTAGCCAGACAGGCATTGATCGAGTCAAAAATAAAGAACGCGAAACGTCCGCAGTCAATACCATTTCAGGCGCAGGCTTCCTTTATTCTCCGATACCCGAACTGTCTTTTAGAGCCGAAATTGAAAGCACGGCCATCAGCAGCGGTGCAATGAAAAGAGTACGTATGCAAAACCTGACCATTGGAGCCAATTGGGAGTTTTAATAAAGCCATAAAGGAATTACGTGAGCTGCTCAATCAACTCGCGTAATTCTTGCAGGTGCAAAGGCTTACTTAAATGCCCATCCATGCCTGCTTCTAAACACTGCTCTCGATGCTCTTCTAAGGTATGCGCAGTTAATGCAATGATTCGGCACATTTTATCAGCTTGCCCATATTGCCATTGACGAATTTGCTTAGTTGCCTCAAATCCATTCATTCTCGGCATTTCACAATCCATCAAAATAAGATCAATATCCGTTCCAGAACGAACAATATCAATCGCCTCTTTGCCGCTTGTCGCCTCGATAACCGTATGCCCTAATTTATTCAGCATCGCATTCAAAACTCGGCGGTTAATTTCGTTATCATCAACCCCCAAAATAACCAAATGCTTAGGCAATGCACTGAACTGCGATACCAGTTTTGTTGGCTTTTTATCAGCGGATAAAAATAATGGCGAAGGCTTTTCGTCAGACATCTGGCTCTTAACAACCTCAGTCATTGCCATTGGAATATGTACCGTAAAACAACAAAACTTATTAGGCTCACTTTCAACCGAAATTCGTCCCGACATCAAGCTGGTTAATTGTTCACAAATAGCCAGCCCCAAACCATTGCCGCCAAAATCCTGAAACACCGCCGCACTGGCTTGACGAAAATGCAGAAAAATTTCTTCCTGTTGCAACTTCGTCATGCCAATACCATCATCCCAAACTTTTAATTCTAATTCCTTTTCTGCGCTATACGCCAAGCTAACAACAACACGCCCACCTTTAGAAAACTTAATGGCATTATTCAATAGATTAAGCAGAATTTGGCGAAAGCGTTTACTATCGGCACAAAATACTTTTGGCATGCCTTGCTCATACTGAAAACGAACATCAACACTATTATCTTCTGCCAAGCGCGTAAATAACTCAGCTGACTGCTGACACAGCTCAACCAAATCAAAGTCTTTCTCTACAAGCTCAATATGCCCACTAGCCAAACTCTCATAATCCAAAATATCTGTTACCAGCTCGACTAAATGCGTTCCCGATGACGATAAATTACGCACATAACCATACTGTGTAGGGTTTAGCGGAGTTTCTTTAAGTAAATCCGTCATACCAATAATGCCATTCAACGGCGTACGAATTTCATGACTAAATTGAGCAACCCAGTCTCTTACCGAGTTGGGGATTAATCGAGTTGAAGAATGAAAACCCAACGTTTTCTGCCCTTGCTTTGTGCGTTCAATAAGCACACTCGTCAAAATAATCGCCTGCAATACAATGCTATAGCCAAGCACATAAACCACAAATTGGTTGGTTGGCAATAACGCAAGTTTGTGCAATACATAAATGCATACCGCGATAGCAGCAATACTGTAACTAGCAAAATAAAGTGACGCATACTGAGCTTTTTCTCGGCAACTCAAATAACACAAATACACCAAATAGAAGGCAACGGCTAAACCCAAGGTAGAACAGAAATAGCTAGACCAGTTAACAGGAAGGGTCCATAGCAACAACATGCCAATAATGGCCGACACATTAAACAAATAATACAGGCCTTTAATATCAGAAAACCCTTCTGTTTTTAACGCTAAAAAACGCCACGTAAATACATTCGCCATAAACGCGACTAAATAACTAAAAAACAAGCTCGCGACATAATTAAACTGAGGATCAACCGGCCATAAATATTCAAAATTAAGACCTAAGTGATTCGCATACATCAAGGCAAAGACAATAAGATCAACCGCCAATAGCAAATACAAAGAATCATTACGGAATAAATACCAGCCCAAATTAAATACGATGAACATCAACAAAATACCGAAATACAAACCCTGCCTCATATTCTCAGCAATGACCGACTGCCAAAAGTGCTCGACAGTATGCAACTGCAAAGGCACCAAAACCCCAACATTAGACTCTGCCCGCAGGTAAACTTGAACGCTCTGTTTTTTTTCTAAAGTAATGGGAATTGCAAAATTACGAGAGATCACCGGACGATCAAGAAAAGGCAGCGAATTACCTAACTGCCAAGCTTTTACCCGGCGATTAGGCGATTGAACATAAATTGATACATTGTGCAGACCAGGGTTAGACACCTCTAACAAGTATTCTTTACTCTGCGATTCAACATTTTTTAAATTGAATCGAATCCACGCGCCACTGGATATTACACCCAAATTAAGCGGATATTGTGGTGATGATTGCCAGCGCGAACTGTCCAACCCCAATACACGCTCGTACTCATACAGCATGTTATTTTCCAATACATACTCTACATTCTTAATAGCAATCGACGCTTGCTTGGAAATGACATTATCTAATGAATTGGGCAAAGCCAATGACAATTCACTTATGAGTAACAAATTAAACAATACAAGCCAGCGGTATAAATACACAATAATTCCTCTGTGTAACGCTTCTAAAAATGCGTTACTACAAGTAACAAATAAAAAGTAAAAGGTTACACAATTGACAATACATAGCCATGAAGTTTAACACCATCGTGACAAAACAAGGCTTGAAAATACATCGGCGCAATGGCATTGTTTTTGCTTATTTAATGAACTGCTAAAAATAATAATATAAACCGGTCATAACTTATGATTCAAAGCTCACTATCTGTTGCCCTTATTCGACCTCTAATCGAAACTGCGGGTAAGCATGGCTTAAGCAATGAAAACCCGGAAGCCCTGGATTCTCGTTTACTAAAAATTTTAAAAGATCCAGATGCTCGCATCAGTTTAAATGACGCAGATGCCCTAGTGAACAAACTAATCCGCAATAGTAATCAAAGCGGATTATGCGTTCTATCGAGCCAAAAAGCCGTCTCTCATAGTAGCTGCCAGCTCCAACATTTATTTCTATGTTCAAATACACTGCGCGAAGCCCTGTATTATCTAGAAAAATTCTCAACACTGCTCTGCGATGGTTTAGAGGTCAATATCACACGCACGCGTGATAATATTATTAAAATAAAGCTGCCAATTCATGACCAACACTTCTTATCGCAAGAACGTCACCGCAGCGAGCTACTGGTCGGATTACTATTAAGCTGGTTAAAGCAACTGTGCGGCAATGACATGGAAATTACCGGAATACACTTACCGTTTCCACAACCCAGCTATACCAGCGAATACTCACAAAACTGGAAATCTCAAGTCTATTTCAATACCGGTGAATTCTCTATTCAATTCCAAGCTCGGTTTTTAGATCAAGGATTACACAATACCAACCCTCATATCCTAAACATGATTAAACGGGATGTTGAAGAACAGTTTAAAAAACTGACCCGCTCTGGATCACTAGCCGATCGTATTAGACGCGCCTTAGATCAAGACAAAATCAGCCTTAAGGCCAACCAACAAGTTGTTGCCGAGCACTTTCACATCAGTGCACGCACCCTGAACCGCCACCTTCAAAAAGAACATACCTCACTCAAGCAAGTCATCACCGAATGCCGCGTACACAAAGCAAAACAGCTGCTACAAGATACGGATTTGAGTATTGAACACATTGCATTGCAGCTAGGACTCTCAGGCAGACGCACTCTCGATAGAATTTTTATCAAGCAAACCAACGATAGCCCCGCTCAATTTCGCAGCAAGCAAAAAAACACACCCATAACCGAGCATCACCAACTGCAAGCTGTGGGCAGCTAAAGCTCAAATTAGAACTAAGTTGAAGCTAGATCAGGTTAAGCCAAGCCTAAAAGTCGAACTTTCATTACTGATGCAACCGTGATTGCATCAGTAATCTCTCCCGACATCACCTGCTGAAAAACTTCTTCGAAGGGTAAACGCTTAACGGTAATATCCTCCGTCTCCTCTAAGCACATGTCACCCGCCAACAAGCCCGTAGCAACGAAACTAAAGCCTTGCTCTTGAGTAATGGAGTTACTCAAATGCATACTCAGAATCAACTGCCAATGCTCAGCACTGAATCCCGTCTCTTCCTTAAGCTCACGTTGCGCGCACAATAAAATAGGTTCACCTTCTGGAGCACCTCCCATCGGCAATTCCCAATGATATTCTTGCAAAGGATAACGAAATTGGCCCACCAGCAAGGTATCGCCATTATCAAAAAGAGGCACAATCGCAGCCGCGCGATTTTTAAAACGAACAGTGCCATAAATCCCAGGATTGCCCGCGGGATTAACGACCTGATGCTCTTCAATACAAATCCAAGGATTATCATACTTCACCTCTTTCGAGAGGGTCTGCCATGGGTTTTTAGCACTCACAATCAATACTCTTTTTGGCGAAAAAATGCTGTTTAAGCAACCACAACATAAGAAAGATCAAGCCCGCAAACCAACCGAATAGATGTGAACGCGCTTCAACTCGCCCACCAATGGTATCTGCAAGCGCCATATCATCATAAAAGCCGGATTGCTCCCACAGAATTTTAATGGTGACTGCCACAAGAAAAACCAAAGCGATTTTACGACTATAAAATTTAGATACGAAAGGGGAAACAACTAACAGACCGTGCAAGACACCCGATAAACCGACATAACTTGATAAATGATCGGCAAAAAAGTACAGACCAAGACCCACAACCAAAACACACCACAGAAGCAAACAGACTCCTGTGAGATTATTGAGTGATTCACCCGAGATATAAGCGACAAGGAAAACGGCTAATAGATTACCCACCATATGGGTATAAGAAAGATGTACAAAATGCGCACTGAACAAGCGCCAAATCTCACCTGCATCAATTAACTCACGATCAAACCTCAAATACGCAGAGCTTACAGGCTCAAAAAACGCTAACAAAAGAACCAAAAAGGCGATGGCTAGGTAAATTCCATATGTGCGCATCCCGCGCTCCTAAAAAATAAAATGTATTATAGGGCAAGTCCTATCAAGCGCCTATAAACATATACGAACGACATTAATGCGCCTAGACGCAAGCAATGCCACCAGTATTAAAAACAACCCCAAACTACCACCACCACCGCCTCCAGAAGAGTTGGAATCGGCACCTTCAACTTTAAGCTCAAGAATAGGTAATTTATCTGGAAGCTTATAATTAAACCCTTCTTCCTGATTAGCCACTAAAAGCTTTTGATTAAAATCAAATCTGGCGGCCTGAAAGCGCCCATTTAATTTTATAAAAGATCGGCCACTAATCTCACCCATATTATCAATACCAAACGCACGCAAGCTCTGAGCACTGGCACTCGCTTCTAAATATACCTTCGACACATTCGAAATATTGACCGGTGAAGAGAAAGTAATTCTATTCCAACCAGGTGTGATATTAACCGAACCTGAAACATAAAGTGCATTACTCGCAAGCCCCCCTGAAAAAGAAGAATAAAGACTGAATGACATCACCGCATTTCGGTAGCTATAAAAATCAACACCATGAGCAAAATCCATATCAGCAGGCACATCATAACGAATTAAACTGACGTCACCACCACCACCCCAAGCCGCGCGAACACCGCCATCGTCGTAGCCTAAATTATCCCCAAGGGTTGAGTAAGGCAGAGTTAAAGATCCGCTCACTTCAGCAGCTACCTGAATTTGAGAAACCTCCACACCACTCGCATTCCCTTTATAATCAATACTTGCAGGGGAAGACGACGCACCAAAATAATTTTGGCCATAAGCATCATTATAAACATCCAAACGATCGCCTCGATTACCTTTTGAATCCAGATCGTTCAAGCCATCCGCTTCTTCTATATCAACCAGTTTACGTTCAACAACATCATTCTGAGGGCCCGCGGTTCCATAACCGACCCAATCATCGACATGAGAGATCAGCAAACCTTCGCCCGGCAAACCACTATCTGAACCCTCTTGAATACGATACTCTAATAAAAAGTGCTCACCATGACGAAACGGATCAAGCCAGACTCTTATCGCCTCATCATTCCTCGTCACCGATTTTAAAGAAAAGTTAATTGAATCCCCCTCAACATCCTGAGGGTTTAAGAATCCAGACTTCACCTTCGACCAAGCCAACATATGAGCAGGAGAATTACCCGACGCGCCATTACGAGAATTCCAGCTACCCAACCCCATCAACCCCCAACGACCAATACCGTTTGAAGCATTTTTGCGATCATACAGATCTGGCAGAGAAAACAGTAAATGAGCCATTTCATGACTAATAATACCAATCGTAGCCAAATGATCTTGATGCTGTTCGCCAAACATGGCATAAGCCGATAACCCAACACCGTCTAGGTTTAAGGTAGAAATTGTCGATTTATGCGCCCAAATCCTAGGCTCAGAAGCCCCGGCGCCACCGTAAGCATTTTCATATCCTGCAACAATCAGCACCACACCAAGCTCTCTGGAGGATACCTCGCCGTTATTATTGGTATCGAACTGGCTGAAATTAATGTATTGATTTGCTCCCTGCAGAGCATCACGTACCAGCTTTTGGCTTGCCGATCCGTAACTTGAACCAAAGTTGGGATGATTATAAGACAAAGAAACATCAATAATGCCGTCATTAGCATCACCATAAGTTTCAACCGCTGGATGCATATTGTATTTCTGATAGGAATTATTACGATAATACTGAGCAACACTCAATATTGGATTTGTCGCATCAGCAAAGATTAATTGCTGAAGAGTGTCTTTAGAATAACGAAAATTTTGATTTAGAAAAGAAACTCTTAAGATCAAAATGGCTTGCTGCGTCACTGTGCCAGGCGTAGATGAAATCGCAACACCTTGAGGTGCAGCAATACGCTCATCAACCGCAGAGCTGGCTCCATCATAACTTTGAACACCCCCTATTTGACCGTTATTGAAAAACGTAGGCGGAATGAATACGAGCTCAGGGGGTAAAACTTGCCCACCTTCGATGAAAGGCTCCCCTGTCGACAAGGCCTGATTCTGGGCATTAACCTCGGCAAAATACCAAGTACCAGAACGCTTTACAATAATGTCACCGCTCGCCGTTTCAAGCCATTGCGACTGAGCATTACCACCGGAACGCACCGTAATAAACTCGCCGTCAGCAACCTCTAACTCAAACTCAGTAATGGCCATCAACGTATTAGCCAGTAATAGCGGTGAAACACACACACTAACAAGCAGCAACAAAATTCTAAAATAGTGGTTCATGCAAAGCCCAAATACTAAGAGTTATACACCTATTCTAGTTAACGGTTACTGTATTCACATCACCAATTACAAATCAAAACGACGTGACATAAATATGACGTTTAATGAATATTCGAACGTCAAAATACGCCCTCACCACTCATCATAAATACTGATTTATTCAATAAATAACGCCATTTCAAATAATCATACAAAGCTTAACAATTACACCGACAGCGTTTCGGTAATAAAATCGACAACTCGGCGCTCCATCCAGTACGTATTATCACAATTAATTTCAATAAACCCGACATGGCCACCCGACTCCGAAACCTCTAACGTTAACCAATGACTCGCGCTCGCTTCCTTATATGGAAAACATTCTATGGGTAAAAAAGGATCATTTTTCGCATTAACCAGCAACGCAGGAATTCGAATATCGGCTAAAACGGTATTACAACTACTTTTGGCCCAATAATCGGCAGCATCATCAAAACCATGTATCGGTGCGGTATAGCGATCATCAAATTGTTGGAAGTTTTTGATTTTATGATAATTTTCAGCACTGACCTGCTCAGGAAAATCCAAAGCCTTAGCCTCAATTTTTTCCTTCAAATCTTTTAAAAAGCGCCACATAAATATCTTATTTTTACGCTCAGCCAAACGTGCAGAACTGGCGGCCAAATCACAGGGAACCGAAAATACACAAACCGACTTAACGTGCTGAGGAATATCCCGCCCCTTCCTACCCGCATAGAGCAGGCTTAAATTCCCCCCCATACTAAAACCCACCAGATGAATAGACTGGTAGCCCAAGCGATGGGCGTATTCAATCACTCGTTCCAAGTCATCGGTCGCGCCGCTGTGATAAAAACGCAATGTCTTATTCATTTCTCCCGAACAAGAGCGAAAATTCCACGCCAAAGCATCCCACCCTTTGGCATTCGCATCACGAACGATACCCGCTACATAAGGCCTACGAGAGTGCCCTTCTAAACCATGAGAAATAATAAGCAGCGTTTTACCACTGAACTCTGGGCCGGAAGCAGGAGTACCCACGCGATCAGTTCGACTCCAATCAAGGTCCAAAAAATCACCATCATTTGTCGCGATACGTTCACGCTGAAAATGACTAACATCGATGCGACGCACCAAGGTTGGCAAAATACTTTGAACATAGCCATTGGCTAATAAAAAAGGCGGTCGATAAAGACTAGCAATAACAGGCATAAAAAGGCTCTCGAAGTTGAGCCTACAGACTAACAGAGGTAGAAATACATTAGCTAGATGTAAAGTGGAAAGAGACTATTGATAAGAGAATTTTTTGCGAAAATTAATTCAGAATTAATGCGAGAATCGACGATTGAGGTATTTTAAAATATTTTCGCCTTCGTACAACCAGCGAGGATCTTGACCATTGCGGCCTTCTACACGCAAACAAGGAACACGCACTTCACCACCACCATGAACAAGTTCATTGCGATAGGCATCAACGCGCTGAACGTCTTTTTCAACGACTCGTAAACCTAGCTGCTCACAACGTCGTTTTATTTTAATCGAAGTTGGACAAGTCTTACAAAAATACAACTGAATTCGGCGTGACTCACGATCAAGAGAGGACTGTTCTTCAGTACTACGGCTAACAGGCTTCACTTTAAACCAGGCATCGGCAAACATAAAACAGATACCTTGCATACGGCGCTTAACAGACATAACAAACGATCCAATGAATCAATTTAACTAGTGCTAAAAACTCAGGCGGGCTATTCTACAAACTAAATTCAAAAAATCTAGTATTTTCTGTAGGGTTTTTGTCAGCGCTTACGAAGCCAAGCTAGATTGCTGCTGAATCATAAGAATTAATCCTGCCGCCATGACTAAAGTAAAAATAAGCAATAGTCTCATACGGCGACAGAATGGGCAGTCTTTAGCCCTTTTTTTAGTCATCATTAATAACTTATTGAAGGACTTTATTGCGCGAGAAAGACGGCAAGGTCGATAACTTATCCGTCCAATGCATCCATACCGCTTCCGCTTTGCCTACAATGTTCTCTGCAGGCACAAACGACATCGCTTCACCCGTTGCTGGGTTGCGCCATAAACGGCTATCAGAGCTGCGACCGCGGTTATCACCCATCATAAAGTAATGACCTTCTGGCACATCCCACTCACCTTCTGGGCCCGCATTCGCACCTGGAGTCCATTGCACTTCATGAGCACCGGCATCAAGGGTTTCTTCCAATAAGTACTTAACCGGACGATGCTTAGGTTCAGCGGAAACTATTTCAATCGTTTTGGCTTCACCATTAATAATTAACTGGCCATCTTTATAAACCACATGATCACCCGGCAAGCCAATGACACGCTTAATAAAATAACGTTTATCATGAGGTGGGAAAAAGACCATTACATCGCCACGCGCAGGTTCATTATTCGCCACCAGCAAATTACGAAAAACAGGCATACGCAAACCATAATGAAACTTATTAACCAATATAAAATCGCCTTCTATCAATGTCGACTCCATGGACGCTGAAGGAATTTGAAAAGGCTCTGCAATAAAAGAGCGCAAAACAAAAACAACCAGCAGCACAGGAAAAAACGACTTTGACTGCTCGATCCATACTGGCTCTTTCGCCGCACCAACCAACGATTCTTTATCAGCACCATCGCCATCCAAGCGATCGACTTCAGCCAAACGCTTCGGCATAAAGACGAACTTATCGGCCAGCGCAACTAGGCCAGTACCCACCGTTAGAACCATCAAGATCAGAGGAAAATCAATATCCATAATTAAATTTTTCAAACCAATTTGTAATTAAGTACCCGCATTGTAACCACACCTTAGCAGCAAGGCTAGCGCCCAGGAGGACTATAACCCGAGAACTGCTGCGCAATATCAGCGGCGTAGTTATCAGTCATCCCCGCAACATAATCCAAAACACGCATATAAGCCTGATAAAGTGTCCAATCTGCTTGCGGTGCACTCGGCCCCATCATTTCTAAAACACGGCTATTGCGGAAAGTAGAATGCCCCGTATCCACCAGTTCTTTAGCGGCCTGCAAAAAAGCAGTCAGCAAGTTTGCAAGCGTTGAATACGCGCCCACTTCAATGGCCGTTTTGCGAGGGTCCTTAAAAATACGTTCTTTCGCCAAACGCTTTGCGCCACGAATGGCTTCTTGCACAACCGCGGGGCAATGATCGGTTAACTCGCCTTTTAACGAACCTGCCAACAACTCAGCCTCATTGGCTAAAAATGCCTGACTCGCCGCCGCGACCAGCTTTTCCATCGCCTTACCCCGCAACATAGACAAGCGTCTGCGCTGATTATCGGCCAAATCCAGTTCTTTTTGATAAGCAGACCACTCATCCGCAAATAACGGCTTTAGAATCTGCTCGACCTCATCGTATCTTAAGATCCCCATTTCAATGCCATCTTCCAAATCAATCAAGCCATAGCAAATGTCATCGGCGATTTCCATCAAATAGACCAACGGATGACGACACCATTTATGATCGCCTTGAGGAATCAAACCTAAGCTATTCGCAATCGAAGTAAGAATGGGCAACTCACTTTGAAAACAACCAAATTTGTGTGCCTTCGCCCCACCTTTCGCGGCATGCTCAACCGTCCAGGGGTATTTCAGAAAAGTGCCCAGCGTTGCTTGCGTTAAACGCATGCCGCCACTGAATCGGTGATACTCAACCTGAGTCACAATCCGAAACCCTTGCGCATTACCTTCAAAGCTTTGCAGATCGGCTTTCTCTAACGCGCTTAAACCTTTCAACAAATACGCATTCTGCGGTTCTAAAAACCAATGCCGTATCGCATCCTCACCCGTATGTCCGTAAGGTGGATTGCCAATATCATGAGCCAAACACGCCGCCTGTAAAATAGCCCCAACATCACCGGTACTGATCGAATCAGGAAATATCGAATTATCGCCCGACTTTAGCCCCTCAGCTACCCTAAAACCCAAACTGCGACCAACACAACTCACCTCTAAACTATGGGTTAAACGGCTATGAACATGATCATTTTCAGATAAAGGATGAACCTGAGTTTTACGGTCTAATCGACGAAAGGCACTGGAAAAAACAATTCTATCTTGATCTTTATGAAACGGCGTACGCCCATCTTCATAATCCACCTGCGTTTCACCAATCCGTAAAGGCTGTAATAACGTCGTCCAATCCATCATTATTTCTTATCCCTATAACTATTAAACAAATGCGTGCTTCACTCGGTATTTATGCGCAGGGTAGCTGCCTAAAAAACGCACCTCTTTTGCGAAAAAATTCAACTCATCCAATGCATTAATCATAGAAGGTTGATTTGGGTGCCCTGCTAAATCGATGTGAAAATGACTGGCCTCCATCGTGCCTCCATCCATATAGCTTTCAAGCTTAATCATATTAACGCCGTTGGTCGCAAACCCACCCAATGCCTTATAAAGCGCGGCTGGAATGTTACGCACCGAAAATAACAAACTGGTGATATAGGGTAAATCGCTTTCATAATCATCGTTTGATGCATTTTTAGCCAATACGATAAAGCGTGTGGTATTGCCACTTACATCTTGGAAGTTTTCAGCAACCACGTTCAAACCATACAGCTCAGCCGCCAAACTCGAAGCAATCGCACCATGGCTGCCATCGATTCCCAACGCATTCGCTGTCACTTTTTCAATGGTTAAATCTTTAGCAGAAAGTGCCGTATCAGCGGCGGCAATCGCCTTGATGTTTAACTTTTCTAAATGATGAAAACACTGAGCCAACGCCTGCGGGTGCGAAGAAACCGTTTTAATTTGCTCAAGCTTAATGCCCGGCAAAGCCAGCAAACAATGATTCACGGGTTCAAAATGCTCAGCTACGATTTGCAAATGGGTCTTAGGCAATAAACGGTATATCTCTTCAACACGACCCGCGGTTGAATTTTCTAGCGGAATCATCGCGTACTCCGCGTGCCCCTCTTCAACCATTAAAATAGCCGACTGAAAATCATCACAAGCAAACGCCTCATACTGAGGAAAAACCGTCTTACACGATAAGTGCGAATAAGCTCCCTCAACCCCCTGATAAGCAACAATCGGTGGCACCGTTGAATGAAGTTGATCTGACACAATGATGTTCCTTAATTCTGAGTAACTACTATAAAAAGGCCAGTGTACTCCACTGCAAAGTAGATCACTAAACTAAAGTCTAATTGCATTGTTGAAATTAAACGGCAGATACGTTACTTTTTATGAAAAGCACATAAAAATAATAAAAATGAGCAGTGCACCCTTGAATTTAAGTTACGAACTGGTATTAGAAACCTTAGGCATTCGACCGATAAGCCATTTTAGCAATAGCCGCGAAAGCCTATCGCCAAATGAACGATTAAAACAAGTCGAATACCAAGCAAGAACCTTTGTTGACGATCTAAAACTGATCAACCAACAAGTTCATTATTTGCAAACATTTGACCTTGTCTCAATGCCCTACTCAGTAAAGTCTGCCTTTGGAAATGCAACACGCCTGATCAACCCTTACCTATACATTACCCATCGCTTTGTTGTTGTTCAGTTTGCAACCCATGCCGGTAATAAAACACTGCTATTTTCTCCCTCTGATGCCCACATTAAAACCCCCTTCAATGGCACTCAAAAAGGGTTAATGCACTGGTTACAACGCGGGTTCAAACATTGGCTAATACCACGACACAATACCGTCGAGAGCGCACTCAAAAGTACAGGCATATCACCCGGCGATATCGACTTTATTTGCTACAGCAACCTGCAAGGACAAGATTTACGGAAATGGCTTGGCAGCCATGAAAAAAAAGCCTACTTCCCTAATGCAAAATTATTGGTCATGAGCCAAGAATGGGAAGCGGCGAAAGACATGATTCCTCTGCAAAGCCAAAACTACCCAACGGATGGCCTCGATGGCATACCCGCAGAAAAAGTCATCCCCCTGCACAGCAGCATCATGCTAGGGGATAGCCTCGCGCTTATTCAAACACCAGGAAAAACCCAAGGTAACCAAACCCTAATTGCTCATACCGATAACGGCATCAGCGCCTTTAGCCATAACGGCATATCAACCGACAATTATAGCCCTCAATACTCAACCATCTACGGCATTGCAGACTACAGCGCCACAACAAACATGAGCGTTATTCCAAATACCGACGCACCAGAGCTGAGCATAGACCAATACATTTCCATGCAACTGGAAAAAACCATTGCCGACGCGCACCCTATAGATTCGCGCTTTAACAATGTCATCCCCGTTGCAGAACTAAGAGCCCGCTGGCACCCATTTGCCTTATCATCCACACTCACCTTCGGTGAATTTAAAATAGGCGAGCCATCCTCCACCCTTGCGCAAAATCGAGCAACAGTCACTTACAAAAATACCCTGACAAATAACCCAATAACGAGTAATAATAAT
>TARA_B110001454_G_scaffold219196_1_pt1 | contig 33368 bp, 29 predicted proteins | sample TARA_B110001454 | Tara Oceans TARA_B110001454 (sample SAMEA4397004) | marine metagenome | biome: Polar Biome; feature: [MES] marine water layer (ENVO:01000295) within the mesopelagic zone...; material: water (ENVO:00002006), including particulate matter (ENVO:01000060) such... | reverse complement strand
TTTGACGATATCTTACTTGGCCTTAGCCGCAGGCTAAGGGGCCAGTTCAGATGATTTTGCCGAACGAAAGCCTCAGATGCTGCGATTGCTTCCCACTTGACGAGGCAACTCCAAAAACATGTAATTAGATATGCCAATTCCCATTCAAATAAAAGATCTAATTGACAGAAAAGACATAGGAGCCATTTTTCTAAATCAAAAAGGCCTTTCGTCCATTGAAGTCGCCGGAAAGCCCCAGGAACTATTCGAAGTTTTAAACTGGACCGAGATTTTGCGTTGGTTAGAAAGTTTAATTCCTGAAAAGCAGACGACCCATAGTTCGAGTCTCTACACATCAGAATGGGGTCATGTTACATGGATCCATTCATTAGATCACAACGTCGTGAAAATTGAAAAAAATTCTGCTATCACTATAACACCCGAAAAATTAGTTCAGTATGGATTATGCTCAACTGAAATGATTGAATTTATTCAATTGGCATTCAAATCATCGGCAAATATAGTGTTCTCGGCTAATTCTGCCTCTATGCTCCATTTTCCGTTGAGAAGTTTTCTAGGTGATTTCTCTAGCAATCCTTCTTCTTTAGTAGTTTCTAACAGTTCAAAAATTCCATTCTTAGGGCAAAATGTGGAACAATTCAAATATGCGACTCGGGATTACTACGGCCTCGCATTCGCATTAAGAGAGATGAATCACGATAGAATTTTATTTTATGACTCCGAGCCCGAATTAATATTCGCGGTGACGAATCGTTTCAACAGTAATTTTTGCGGTCACACTTGGTTAGTATCAGCGTCTTCTAATGAAGACTGCTATCATCATTTTAATCTGCAACTGCGCCAAGGCGCCTACCCCGTAAATTTGAACACCCAGGAGACAAATTCACTCTTAGACCGCTCGATTCACCTGATGATTAACATCGCACGATTTCCTGATGGTTTAAGACGGATTTCAGAAATTTCTGTTTTGCATGACGGAAAACTAAAACCCCTGTGTGGTTTTCAACCATCGGCAATGGATGACAATGGAAACATCACGGGAACGTTCGGTTGGTCAGGCGAATTCCCCGTCCTCTTGAACTATTTCCAAGACGACGAGCTCACCCCCGCCCTACGCCAACTAAAAACTATTCTGAAAAAAAAAGTTTCTTAAAAAAAGATTTTTCTCAAGACAAAGGAAGGAAAGAAGTCTTCCCTTCAGCGACGTTTAAGACAAGAATGGGTCACCTTGGGCCAAGTTACATTTCGTCAATCACTTATTAAAGTTTGCAAGCGCCCTTAAGTTTTGCCATAGAAAATGCGACATGCGTTTTCTTTAATATGCATCTGGAAATTCTTATTTTTACCTAACACGCGCAAGAACTGCTTTTGCTTTTCGCTTTTGGTAGCCAAGGCTATAACGTCGTTGAATTCATGTTTTTCAAGCTTCTGTTTTTTGAGTAATTGACTGGCAACCATATAAAGTGTCGGTAGCTTTTGGCTTAATTCTGTTCTTGCTATCGCCATACCTTCAGCAAGAATGTCTGAAATTAATTTACTCGAAATGGGATGAGTAATAATAACTTTTCCTTTTTCGTCAAGTGGGAGTGAAGTCACATTTTGAACCAATCCATTTTGAATCATTTCGATTGCTTTCTTTCTGGCCATTTCTAAATCTTGCCGCCATCCATTGCTTTTTTCGAACCCAGCAAGTTCTTCCGCTTCGCCGCCTGCCAACATTTTGGCAATCTCCGCAATTTCAGATGATCGGGTAGCTATTTTGGATTTAGGCTCTGCAAAACGAACGTAGCCACCGTAAGCTCCAGCACTTTGAATAGTAATATGTTCTACCCTGTTCGGAGAAAGAAGCGCATGGCCAGCCTCGTGGAAAGCAAAACGTCTAAGGTCCTGCTTGCTTGTGACAATTTTTTCACTAGCATACCGAGTCGCATCTAAATCATATTGCTTAGTTTGGCCATTAGGCAAATTGACGGTTAGCAATAATTTTACGGCTCTATCATTTTGCATACGCTCTGCGTATCTTACATTGTCGTAATTATCTTGAACATCAATACTCAATTTCGAGTTAGCCAATAATGATGCGTCAACCGATGAATCAAATACAAACTTAGTAACTAGTGTAGTCACGGCTTCATTGGCCATATCTCGTATCATTCTGGCGCCTTGAGTATGTGAGTAAAATATCTCACTTACTTTTTTATAAAAGATATCCCCAATATTTAACTTGAATTCATATTCATCGGCCAAACTATTGACTGACGCCAAAACCAGTTTCTTCGCAATGGCGGGGCGATGTTCGCCTACCAGCGGTCGAGCCATCACGACATTCACTCCAAATCGGTTAAGCAGAGCTTCGGGCCAACGATGAGCTTGCTTTAAATAATCGGTAATTTTCTTAGGATCGACAAATTTTTTATGAGCAGCCATCCGTAAATCATCCGAAGGTAAATCCATCATTATCTCTTGTCCTTCATTAGACGTAAAAAGGAAGAAAAACTTACTTACATCATATGTTTTACCAGCAGGAGAGGTCCACTCGCCCTTATCTAAAATCTCGTAAAACTTTTTCCTCATAGCATCTTTAACATGTTCATTGACAGTATTTCCAATTTCATCCATCAGCGCTACGCCACCATTAGGGTTATTAATAAGAAACTGTTCAAACGGACCGAAGGAATCCGAACCATGAGTCGAGCGAGGTGACCCAAAAATATTATTAAGATCTGCCATAGACTGAACATCGCCCATCACAAATCGTCGAAAGCTATTCTCACCACCATAGCGTGCAACAGCAATCGCTAAAGCGAGTTCAGACTTTCCAGTACCCGAAGGCCCAACAAATAAAAGGCGACCAGGTTGTTTAACTGAAGGATTCGCTGCCTTTGAAAGAATGGACGTAGTAGCTGCAGTTACTGCTTCAGGTTGCCCCATAACTATTTTGGAAATATTGGCTTCCATTGCCATTAAAATAGCCCTTTCAGCTGGATCATGAACAGGAGATGTTTTTTTTCTATTTTTAATAGGTGGGACTGTAAGCTCTGCCGTCGTTATATCTTTACTATTCTGGATCACGAATTTTCCTCCGGAAGAATCTGCGTCCGGAACAAAACGCACTCTATGATTGGCTTCTTTTGCGTCCTTCTCGATCAAATCTAGAATTTTAAAAAACATTGTTTCAAAGGATCTTTTTAATCGTCTCACACCATATTGAGGAACGTAAGAGGCGTCTACCACTCGTTGGAAAACCGAATTATCGAATTGTAGGTCCAAACCAGTACGGCTCTTGTAAATTTGTCGATAGATTTCAAATTCATTTTTAACGATTTCAACGGCACCTTCCCACGATGGTGGCCCAACCGCGACGGCGCCATCTAATCGCTCTAGCACTTCTTTGGGAATGCTTTTAGAATTATCATATGGATTTTGAGCATGCTGTTCGTACGAAGCTTTAATTTCCGCCTCGTCCATATTTTTAATTCTATTTTTTAGCTCTTCACGATTTAAAGGTTTTAAAATACTGCTTGGATATATTTTTTCACTGTTACGATTCGACGTAAGCACAAATAAAACCTTACCGAGCACAATGGGTTTTCCATTTGAAGGACTAATGATTCCTTTATCAAAAATTTCCATGAATTTAGTAGCAAAAGCGACCGAAGCTTTATCAAACTCATTCAGAACAATGACGGATTCATCCTTGTTTTTGTGAATAAACTCCAAAAATGGTGTCGGTTTTTGCGAATCAGTGTAGCCAGGGTCGCTGCCAAATAGAGCTGACACATTTGCACGCTCGTCGGCGTATTTTGTACAATCAATTTCAAAAATTGAGTCAGGCCGTGATTGAAGATGTTTGGCATAGGAAGTACCCAGGGAAGTCTTTCCTGATCCAGTAGTTCCATCTAACAATACGACTCGGTGATTGCGGGTGGAATAGCCGCGGTCCATTTGCTTGCGAAGGTCGATTAATTTATCAATCGCTTCTTCCTGATCCACTACGTCTTTACTCATTTTTACTTTAACCGCTTGATAATCGCTTTCGGCAAGAACTGGTTTTGGCTTTTCTTCAGGATGGGAACTTGATTGATCACCAGACCAGATTTTTTTCGTTTTTGTTGCTGTGTCAATTATAGCTTTACCGATCCTTTTTATAATTGGACCTTTTCTCCTAAACGGAATATCAAACAGAGCCCCTGTGGTTTCAGCTGGAAAATCCGATAGCTCCACTGACTCTCCAAATATTACAAGCCTGCGAGAACCAAACATAGTAGTGACCTCGCCCCAAGAGTGGATACCTTTGGCATAGTAAACATCGTGAGAATTGCGAGATAAAACTAGCGTTGTTCCCTTTGAGAGTACCTTAGAAATTACTCCCGTCCCTCTTTTTATAAGCATCACACCTAAAAATTCCTCAGTCGTGTCATTGGAATATTTAGAAGGAATATGCCGATGAGAGGTTTTGATATCGACAGTTTCAGCAGCAAATTCTGCCGCAACAGGAAGGGTTCGTCCGTATTGATCGACTAGCGTGTATTTCCCTGCAACTTTAATTAAAGCGGCTGCAAGTTCTTTCTTTTTTATAACGTGAATTTTATTTTCGTCTAAGTCCGACGCCAAGCTCGCAGAGATTGTTGCCGCCTCCAAGTTTCCACGAAATAGTATTCTTGAATTCCCCGTCGGATCCACAAATCGAACATTTACGTTACCGCCGTTTTCTATGTTCTGATAGATTAGTTTGCTTCCATTCTCGAACTCAAGAGTAGCATTTGCCTTGGCCACCCCTTCGTCAGATGTACCTTCGTCAGCGTATGAAAATTGAATTCCAAACTGACAAAGAATCAGTAAAGTAGGAATAAATATGATTTTGCGAAATAAAATACCCATATTTTTATACTCCATGGACGAAACAGAAATCGTCAAAATTTAAAAATTGCAATGGGAATACCGCATTTTACGGTACCATTTCAACTGAGCATATAGATGAGAGTTAAAATGCAGCTGCGGCAAGAATTGATGTGCATGTGTATAAAAAATAGACAGTCGGAATTTCCGGGAATTTTCTTATAAAGAAGAGCCTCGAATATAGACCTAGCATCTCCATTGATTCCTTCACTACTCATGGTGATTCATGAAGAACCAAAACATTATGTCGTTATTACTGAGTCAGTTCAGAATTATTTTTCTTAGATTCAGACGGAGTTATTTTTTTTTCTTTAGCTTTTACATTGCCGGCAAATGCATCTTGACTGTGGCCCGAACAGTTTTGAAAGGCGAACACTAAAGAGGCAAAGGACAGTGATAAAAGTATCGATTTGAAAAAATCTTTTTTCATCATTATTTTACTCCATTCTTCTATCATCAAGGAAAATGGAAAACATTTAAAGAGCCGTTCTCAAAATACGACGATGTTAATTCGGCACTCGCTTTATAAGCAATACAGTGCTTGGTAAAGTCGCTCTACAATTTGGCGTCAAAAACATGATTAGACATCGCAAAAAAATTGCCTCAGACTGATATACTATGCGGTGGTTAAATGAAGCACACTGGGTTTCATTGCGAATTGGCAAAACAGTTAACGGGACATTAATGTATATCGCTTCCTGGAAAAATGCCCCAAAAATATCGGCGAGTACTGAATAAATAAATTTACCTAGAAATATCTTTGAGCTGGTGTGTGTGCGTGGTAATTGCACGCTTGTGGATCAGATGTACTTTTTGAATGAAAGTTTTAGTGCGAATATTTGTCGAAAAATAGATTGGTCTAACCATCCTCTTGGTCCAATCGAAACCTGGCCCCCCACACTTAAGGCAACTCTTTCTATTATTTTTCAAAATCCTACGCCCATGTTTCTATTCTGGGGGCCGCTGTCGTATTGTTTTTACAATGACAGCTATGGACCCATACTAGGACCCCATCGTGCGATAGATGCTATGGGCCGACCTGGTCACTTGGTGTGGGCTGATATATGGCAAACTACGGGGCCGCAGATTCAGCGAGTCCTTCAAAATAGAAAGTCAGAAATGTATAAAGACCTGCCTCTAAAAATCTCTCGCAAAGGAAAGGACGTTTTAACATTTTGGAATTATAGCATTTCGCCCGTCCTTGACGACAACGGCGAAACAGTAGCTGCACTGACTACGTGCGTGGAAACGACAGAAACAGTGAAAGCCTACCGCAAACTTCAATTGAAAGAGGCCCACTTAAAAAAAGCACTCGTACAAGCCCAGTTGGCAGAAAAAGAAGCTGAGGAGGCCAAAATCGCAGCTGAAAATGCAAATGCAGCCAAGAGCGCATTCCTTGCGAATATGAGCCATGAAATTAGGACTCCACTGGGGGCCATTATGGGCTTTTCACAGCTGGCTTTAGAAAAGGACGCGACCGAAGAAGACCGCGACAAATATTTATCTGTAATGACTCGTAATTCACACCAAGTATTGCGTATCGTTGACGACATCTTAGATTTAGCAAAAGTCGAAGCGGGTAAAGTTGTACTTGAACCAATCGAAATAGATCTTGCTGACTTTCTAAATGAATTTGTTTCAACCATGAGTTTTCGCGCCAATGACAATGGAATAGGTTTCATGGCAATGGCAGAAACGGCACTGCCCGAAAAAATTATTTCGGATCCGACTCGATTAAGGCAGATTCTAACCAACGCTGTTGGGAATGCGATCAAATTTACATCAAGTGGAATTGTTCGACTTCAAGTCTCTTACGAAGAAGGCAGAATGGCTTTCGTAGTAATTGATACCGGCCGTGGCATATCGTCAAAACAAGCCAGACATCTTTTTAAACCATTTATTCAAGCCGATCCATCCACCACCAGAAAATTTGGCGGTACCGGTTTAGGTTTAGTATTGACTCGAAAACTATGTCAGATTTTAGGTGGAAATTATAGTTTAGTGCACAGCGAGCTTGGTAAAGGATCTACGTTTAAGGCCACTGTAGAAGTCAAACTACCTGTGGAATCTGCGTTACTACCTCAACGCTGCTTTTTCACTAAAGGATCAGCGCATCAGTCGTATCAATCTTTACGGAACCAATACCGAGGAACGAAAGTATTGATAGTTGAAGATTGTTTGGACAACCAAGATTTACTAAAAATTTTATTAGATCAACATGGGGTCAAGTTTGATCTTGCCGAGAATGGTCGCGAAGGTGCGGAGCTAGCTTTGAAAAATGAGTACGACTTGCTATTGATGGATATCCAAATGCCAGTCATGGATGGGCACCAAGCCGTGCGCTATTTACGCAGCAAAAACTATAAACGCCCTATCATAGCGCTCACAGCCCACGCGATGAAAGAGGAAGCTCACCTAGCAAAAAAATCGGGATTTACCGAGTATCTTTCTAAACCCATCACCCGTGAATCGTTAGTCACCACTATCGAGAAATACCAACAGCACTAGAGCGCGCACAAAAATGGCCTCATAGCTGCATCCTAATGGGACCAGAACCTTCAAGAGGAATTTAAATGCATCCGGTACGTTCTACTCGCTTGATATTGGCGCTGTTGACTATTTTGCTTACAGTGAGCCACCCTTTGTTAGCTAAACCTACGTCGTCGCAATGCTTTGGTTTTTATTCAGGTATTGTCAATCCGTTTAGAAACGCCAGCGCGCCAGTCTCACCTAAAACGAAAAGTATTGTACTTAAAATAGAATCCGATTTGCAAAGCAACCCTGGTTCGGTTCGCACAGCACTCGATCTTGGAATTAGAGAAAAAATTGTTCTTGTCAGCGATGTAAGTCCTCTAGTGTCAGAGTACACGGTCCTGTTTAATCCCAAAATTACTCCAATGACCAGTGACAAGAGCCTTTCCGTTTTGGAATGCTTTCAGGGATGTGGCTTTGTTTCGCGATTTGATCACATTCGCACGGAATACCAGGATGAAAATGGTCATACTCAAGTATTAGAATCCCATGGTCATTTAGCACATGTTCTGCAAAAAAAGATCGAACAACTAGAAGAAATTCAAAAACCGGCCCCCACCATCCTTCGTCTGTTTTCAAAGAGTGAATCTAATAGACAACGAAAATTACTACCCGATGCTCTTCAAAAACTAGCTTCCAAAATTGATGATTCTGTCGACGAATCCTATAATCCCTATTCGCTGGTATACGATGTTAGAAAAGCTGAGGGGGATGATGCCCAGTTTAAAAAATCCATTGATTCCCTATTGACGGCAACCATAGGGCAAACAACTCCAAAAGCTAGAGGGCGCGCTCTGAATTCTTGGATCACATCGGAAGCCCATGCTTTATTCGTTTTCGACCTGCTAAGCCAATCTGGTCTAAGCAGTTTTAAAACCGAACTCGCTTATCTTTTAGAACATAGTGTGTATTTCATTGAAAGCTTTAAAAGTGGCGATTCATTAGTTACCTATTCTTTTGAAAAAGAAGGAACGAGTACCGACATCAGCATGTTATTTCGCCCCACTGAATTTTCTGAAAAAGACTGGATGAATAAAAGTGATGAAGAGCGTATAGGGTTACTGAAAAAAGCCAAAATCCCAACTAAAACTTTTATTCGTGCTAGTAAAATTATGCCTACGGATTTCAAACCCGATGCCGTTGGTGGGTATTCAAAAGAAGTCAGTGATCATCGTCGTCAAGGGTATGGCTGGGAAATATCTCATAAAAAATATGAAATCAACCAGCAGCGCTTGATGCGCGAAGTGCGTGACGTATCGATGCTGTTTGACCAGAAAGATTCCTTTCATGTCCATATTTCTTTTGAACTACCAAAAAATTATACCCTGTATGAAAACTTCATTCATTGGTTTAAACATTTAAATGACTATCTCTATTTGAAAGGACTAGAAGAAGGCCTGCATGGAAATGACCTTACTGGTGTTGCTAATTTTGTTTCGGATCTTTCTGTATCCGAACGTGTTCGCAGTTTCTTTTCCAGTTTGTACACAAAAAATACTATTCAAGAATCTCAGCAAAAATTAGATCGCAGAAATTCTAAATTTTTCTCCGCTGGTCTACGTGCAAAAATATATGGACCGGCATCGTCTCCAGATAAGATGCGCCTGGGTATTGAACTTCGCGACAGCACCCGAAAAATGGATTTGCTAGATCACTACTCCGCTGCCGTAGGCAAAAGTGTTTCAAAACAAATCTGGGAAAAATCGAATGCAGCGGAAATCAAGAAGCAAGGACTTCGCCTAACTTCCGACAGAACTACGGCGAAAAAAGATATTTCTGGCGTGGTGTCGCCCCGCTTCGCCAAAATGTTTTCAGAAGCCGAATCCACAGTTGCTTTCGGTTTGCACCACTATGAAGAACAGCCCATTTATAACTATCGGACCCATAGCTGGGTAAAAGTTTCACCCGAAGTGGGGGAACGAATCAAAAATGCTAGAAAATTCTATATTCAAGAGTTAGTAGATTTAGAAAAAGAACTGACTCATCTAGAATCAAAAGGTGAAAAAACCGAGACCGAAATCATCAAGATGGCTATCCGTATGAGCCTTGCTACGTGGGCTAAAAAGGCTCGCGTAGCTGAACTATATGAGTATTTTTAGGATTTGGGAGTAGGCTATGGATTTATTAGAAACGTTTGAACATGCCATTCAGAAAAAAGATTCCGAACAACAAATAGCCATTTTGCAAAAAGCCCTCAAAGAGCACGGCTTCAAATCGGCCCTCATGAGTGATTTAGCTTTATCCGTTGCTAATCATAATCTACCCTACATAGCATTCTTAGAAGCGTTCTGCGATGAAAATGCAAACATTCCACACGGAGCTGAAATTAGAATAGCCGATTTTTATGCTGGTCGAGACAAGCTTGATGAAACGACCGCGCGGGCGCGTCGATTCCTAAGTAAATTTCGCGGTACTGAAACGGAAAAAAATATCTCCGAGCATCCAGTCCTATTACCTATGTTTGCTCGTTGTTATTTGCTTATGACCGCGGCCTATACACGCATGGGCTCGCGCAGTTATAGCAAGCGAATTTTAAATAGAGCACTTCAAATCGGTTTACCGAAAGCCTTCGAAGATAGAATGACAAATGAAATTAGAACCTTAGAAACAGAACTGCAGAACGAAGCCAATGCAAATTTGGATAAACAGTGGGAAGAATTTTACGCGACCGGCGCCAACTACAAAGAGCTACATGATAGGTGCTTAAATAGTCAGTACCTTCAACTAGCAAAACGTATTGAATTACTCAAAGACAGGTTCAGATTCGACAGCAATTTCAAAATGGGTGAGTCCGAAATGTTAATGGATATTTTTGCTTTTAGAAAAGAAGGCGATGAAGAATCAAAACTTACTTTCACACTTCGCTAAAAGTTTAAATTTAAATTCAAGATGACTCCGGGACGACCTCGAAAATCATGCTCGCGGGCAAAGTTAAGATAGGGAATCAACTGAAAATCAAAAATCTTCCTATATACCAGCTGACTCCAAGCAACTGATAAATCGTAGCTATCTAAATGGTAGTTAGGCTGATTTTTTCCATTGAATATCAAACTATAGGATATCGAATTTTTTCGATCGATAAACTGACCGATAGAAAAACCATTCGCTGTTGTTAGCGAATGTTTTTTATCGCCATAGGTTCCGTTGTTTATCAAAGTTAAACTATAGTATTTCGACAATCCAAAACCAAAATTCAAAGCGGCATAAAACCCGACTCCATCATTCGGATCAGCAAACAACTCGAGCTTAGGATTTACGCTATACTTGGGAAGTTCTGCTAAACTTTCAAATGTGATCGAATGAGAAATTTTAAGAGGATCTCCCAAATCAATACGTGGCTGGAATGATGTATTTACTTTACCCAGTTTACGAAAGAGCCCGACCGATGCCCCGTAACTTTGTTGACGAGGTGTTTGACGAAGGTAGCCGTTCTGAACCCCACGGCGCTCTTCGCTTTCATCATATGTTGTAAACTTCAACATCCAATATTCTTCGACATTGGGAAGCCTTAGATTAAGGCCGATACTGGTTGAATTTTGGGTATTTTCACCCTCAAGTACGATTGTATTATTTTGTACGCGAACGCTGGTTTCATTGCGGCGTCGGGTAATGCGTTTACCCATCAGAAATGTGTCTAAACCGTCCGCTAGGTCATCAAAGTATTGCGAAACAGCGATGTTGCCTTCGATAAATTGCTCTTCTAGCTCTGGATTTAAAATAAAACCACCACCCGACTCTTTCTCTTCTTTTTCGACGGGGCTGGTTCCTCCCACATCGACTTTTCCTGCGGCTTTGTCGGCAGCTTTTGTTTGGCGGGGAGCCAAACTCAAAATAAGACAAAATAAAAAGACAGAAAACCTCAGCACACTATTTCCTCAAAAGAATTAAATTGAACTTTACTGATCATCGGATCTAATCTGCAATCATGCAAAACTTAAAATGGGTTTTCTTCATCTTTTTTTATGGTTTCACAGAACTGACTTTGGCGTACACCCCTAAAGAAGGAAATGTCACAGCAAATTTAGGTCCGTTTATTTATAGAACTAATTTTAGAGGCTCGGATTCAGGAATTCAATCACCAATCAAGACAGGTACTGCATTTTTGGTTAATGGTGATATTAATGAAAAAGGTGCTCTGGAAATTGGAATGTTCTACATGGACAAATATTTCTTCCGCGAAAAAGATAGTAGATACCTTGCCGAAAATACAGATTTAATTCACATCACGATGGGCTACCGACGTTTTCTAACATCAAAACTATCAACATCGCTTACCCTGTTTTCGTCTTATTCTATTGGTGACCCACATATATACCGTACCGAATTTACTACCGATCAAGAAGTAGATACTTCGGCACGAGACACCACAGAGTATGGCTTTGATTTAGCTGTTCAATACGAACTATGGGAACAAGAGCGTTTCGCAGTTGTAACCGATATACGCTATTCTTATTCGGTTACAAATAAGCTGAATGAACGTGGCGATCACTATGGAGCCTTTATTTCCTTGCGTTACTTTGTCCAAGACAAAGAAGGTACTTACAAAACGGAAGAGAAAAAACCTTAGCACGTTATATGCAATACAAATCCAAGTCTGAAACTAGAACGACGAGGATGATTTATGCCTATTCGGAACTTCTTTAAGTCCCTTTTTGCCCGGTTTGATCTGGAGCAAACGTCCACATTTGCAGCATCGCTCTCCTTTTATACGGCGCTATCGTTGGCGCCGCTGCTTATTATTTTTATTTCAGTTTCATCACGTTTATCCGGCAATCTTTTGGAAAATTTTATTTCTCAAGTGTATAGCCTGATTGGACCAGATGCCGCAGCGGCGTTTGAACTTGTTGTGCAGAATGCAAAAGAACGCCCGGACTTGGCATCGACATCCGGCATATTTGGCGTCATTACCCTTCTCTTTTCGTCGAGTCTGATTTTTGGTGAATTAAAGTTGGCGCTCAATCATATTTTATTCAAAACCACGCCAGCCGCCAGTGAACAATCTACCTGGGAATTGATTAAACTTTTTGTTAAATCTCGAATTTTACATATTGGATTGGCTCTAAGCTTTATATTTATTATGGTCGTATCCTTGACGATTTCGTCTGTTATCGCGGCCACGTTTAGTTCCTATCAAGATTTCTATCGCATTCTAAACATAGGCGTCTCGTTCCTATTTTACGTTGGCATTTTTTCGCTTCTATTTCGCTATCTTCCAGACAAAAAAATATTCTGGCGTAACAGTTTCTATGGAGGCTTGATTACAGCTTTGCTATTTGTCGCAGGTAAAGAATTAACTGGACTCTATCTTGGCAATAGTGCCATTGGCTCTGCCTATGGTGCCGCTGGCTCCCTCATCGCTCTTCTAGTTTGGGTTTACTATTCGTCTCTTATCACATTTATTGGGGCACATGTGAGCGCACTATTATTTTGGAAAGAGAAAAGTATATGAAGCCTTTAAAAAGAATATTTCGTTCACATTATTTCTGGGGATTCGTTCTGTTTCTTTTGATCGCCCGTACAATCATACCAGAATTTATCTTGCACCAAACTAATAAATTTTTGGCCACTTTTTCAGAAACCTACCACGGCCACATCGAAGATTTTGATATTAGCCTACTGCGCGCTGCGTACCAAATGGAAGGACTCAGTTTGCGCCTCAAGCAACATCCCGATGAAGAATTTGCATTTATCGACCTTGTCGATGTATGCCTTAGCCGCAGGCTAAGGGCCAGTTCAACTATAATGAGTAGCGAGATAAATCAAAATAGCCCGCGTTCACTGGATCAGTCTCTACGAAATTTTGATTGATGAAATCATAGAAGGTCCAAATGCGCGGATCTACACGCAATAGACCATATTGTTGAAAAATAGCGTTGTAATCAGACTGGTCAAAAATCGCTAAAACTTTATCAACCATCTTTGGAAGTTCTGTAGCTTCTATTGCAAAAATTTGATTCGGATACGAAGAATAGTAACCTTTACCAATCATCAAAGTGTCTTTGCTCGGATCCAATCGCATTGATTCCATCATAATCCAAGACACATTTTTTAACTGACGATTGTGGACAACAGAATAAGTACGTTTAGGAACTCCACCCTCAGTAATTATGATAAATGCTACCTCTGGAAAACGCCGATTAAAATAGCCTTGAACACCACTAAGTCTAGCCAGTTGTTTTTCTTCATCTGTTTGATTGGGAACTGACTTCAATCGTTTCCAGTTAATAGGATCGGTTGGACCACGAACTTTTTGGTTTAGCCGTTCAAATAAAATACTACGAACAAGATCCAACTGACTATCACCATCTTTAGCGAATTTGATACCGGCAGGGATCGGCGAAAATTGTTTTTCTTCAAATAGATTTAACTTATAAGATGTCAGGAATCCCTGATACCATTTCTTTTTTGTTTCCATACGTTCTTCTACAGGTAAGAAATCTAAGAAATTATTTTCTGCTTCCATACGAATCAAATCCATATAGACGCGAGTAAGGAACTGATGACCTAAGTTTCCGTACACATCGAAATTAACAACTAAATTATAAACCAAACGTTCCAACAATGAATAGTCGACAACAAATGCAGTCATGGAAACATCGCCAAAAGCACCTTTAACAACACGTGCACTTCCGCCATGCCTCATGATAGTTAGAACTGCGTTGTCGTTGTTTCCGTCACCATCCCAAATATCATTCAAAGTCAGTCCATTCGGTCTAAACTTCTGTAATTGCTCACCACGTTTTTTACGATATAAGTTGCGATTGTTAATTAAGTCTTGATAATCACCCATCATCTTGCTGACTTCAACTTCAGATCCCCACTTACCTGGAAGTACGAGTTGTTCCATGACTTGCTTTGAATACTCGGGACTCAACACCATCAAATCAGATTTTGGATCAATGAAGAAAGCATAGAATTGTTCTTGAATAGAATTCACGGCACTTGTTCCATTACAAACGGGTCCCTTAATAAAGGTAGAAATATGATACTGTGAATCTTCAAGTAGGAATCTATAACGAGCCATTTCAGGAATGGCTTTGAATGTTACGAAAGGATTGCCAGCAGCCTCACCGCTATAGTCCATTCGTCCGTCGGTCGTCCAATCACTGTCCATAAAATTCTTCTTAATCCAAGCTAACTTCGAGGTCGCCAAACTGTATGGAATGTGAGTTTTATCAACCGTAACGCCCGGGGATTTAATAAAACAATAGAACCAATCATCTACGCCTGGATTGTCATTCGGACGACGAGTGGCAATTATTTTTACGTCATCACCACATGACGTCGATGATCGCACTAACTTCAAGAAATAACGAGGGTTAGTTTGTAAATAAAAATCTGCTAAAAATAAATGCTCATACAAGTACCGCGCTACCAATTTGGATTTCGCATCTTTTTGATTTAGAAATTTTTCCCAAGCTAATTTTGCAGAACTTATTTCTGGTGGAAGTAGTGTCACGGAATCCTTAGGCCCCGGTGCCCCAGCCGCGACCCAGTCACTAATCGTCTGCATATTTTCTTTCGAAATTGGTGGCAAGCCATAGGGCATCGCCATTTTACGATCCGCATTTTGAACAATAGTGAAGTCTTTCATGCTATCAGCACAGTATTGATTTTCTTTTACTTCATCGTCAGGAGGATTCCTATCCACGAAACCCATTTTTAAAGACTGCAACAGAATAGATTCCGTCGGCTTACCGATCACATCGTAAAAACCCATCGCGCGCCAATCTTTCACATTGTGCGCATCTTCAAATAAACGAGTCAGTTTAGCTTCTTTAATGCGAGTCCCATTGTATACAAGGTTATTTCTGATCGCTCCACGCTGAATGCCTTCGTAGGATTGCAGATTTAGCTGACAAGGAGATTCTAAGCAACTATGGCAGGCTACGCAGCGTGAATTAAAAATCGGCTGCACTCGATTCGTGTACATATCTTCATCGACAGAAGCTTCCACAGACTGCGTCGTCCGCGACCCAGCCTTATCTTGCATGATGACGCAGCTAATGATGGCTGTAAAGCTGATGAAGAAAACCGAATAAATTACATTTTTAAAAAATTTGTTCTGCATACTACTAAGAATAAATGTAATAAATTTTGTAGTACAGATTATTGTGTCCAATGCCATAGGATTGGATGTGAGTATGGGAAAGTAAAATTTGCGAAGGTTCTAAGCCTAGTTGAGCAAACTTTGTACAGTGAAGTCACCTTGGACTTTTAGAGGAAGTTCCTTGTAATCCGTGCTGTCTGCCGACTTATATTTTTTTTGAACGCCTAAAACTTCCCACGTGCCCGTGACACTAAATACACCGGAACCTTCAGGTATAGTAACACCCCCGCATTTCAAGCTACATCCGGTATAGCTATTTGAGGTAATCAAATCTTTAGTACTGGGAAGAGTTCCAGAGCCAGTGTTCCCCAAAAGACCGCTCCATATTCCAGTTACGTTTCCAGCGGCTGATGGCGTGATTTTGTAATATAGAGACCCTAAGGCCACATCTGAAAAAATGCAGGAATACTCTCCACCAATTTTAGGTGATTTCATACTCAGTTTAACTGCAATAATCCGGACCTCTGACAAACCACCATCATCAAGTGTCCAACGAAAATTTGGGTTACCCAATGAAAAATAAGCACCAGACACACTGCCAACGCCAGTCTCACCCTTTGATAGTTGTTCACAGCTTTGTGTTGTCGCCGGAGCAGGAATTAGAATTCCCGATTTTGAACCCAATTCAAAAGTCAGGTACTGACTATTATCATCGTCGCTGCTAGAGCAGCTGAATAGACCTAATGTTATGGCAGCGAGAATAATTTTTAAACCGTTTTTCATAAGTAACCCTTAATTGGATGTCGTGCCGTCATTCTCATTATAGCTTAGAATCTTAGGTGTTAGGAAGACTAATAATTCTGTGTTTGCTTTTGCTGTCTGACGTTGTCTGAAAAGAAATCCAACGATAGGTAGGTCTCTCAAACCGGGTATACCTAACTCACCTTCAGATGTGTCACTTTGAAACACACCGCCGATTACTGATGTTTGACCGTTTTTTACCAAAACGTTTGTTTGAATAGATCGTTGATATTTTGGTGCAGAACCCGGAATTGTTGGATCTGCTGCTACTCCCGCGAAATCTCGATTGACATCAATTTTCATCTTAACGGACCCGTCGTTTGTCACTTGTGGAGTAACATCTAAGGTTAATTTCAACTCTAAGGGTGTACCTTCCGAAATCTTTCCTGTATTATCTTTTGCAACAGTTTTAAGCTGTGCCGTTGTCATAATTTTGGCTGGGTTATTGTTGATAGTCACAATACGTGGAGCTGACAATACTTTCAATTTATCTTCTTTCTCTAACAGAGCTAACGAGGCTTGCAGATTTCCGATAAAATCAACAACTCCGATTGTAAATCCCAACGAATTTTCGGCACTTTCTTTAATTGATCCAATTGAAAAGTTAGGAATGAAATTCGTCTTGGCTCCCACTTTCACTGGTTGACCAGAAAATCCCCAGTTGATACCCATCTGCTTGCTAAAGTTATTACTAGCTTCAACAATTTTACCTTCAATCAAAACTTGCTTGGGCGGAGTATCCAAATTTTTGATCATGATACCAATTTGACGAAGGCTATCTTCCGTATCCGTTACAATAAAAGAATTAGTTCTAGTATCAAACGTCGCTGAACCGCGATTTTTACTTAAAAATGTTTGTATCAATTTTTCTAAATCTTTACCTTCAGCAAAGCTGATTGGAAAAAGCCTTACCTTCAGTGGTGCTAATTCTTCATTCTCTTTTTGAGCTCTAATCGCATCTTCATTTTCTTTTTTAATATTGTCCAAAGTCGAAACTCTTAAAATATTTCCAATTTTTGAATAGCCTAATTTTTTGAGTTTCATTACTACCGCTATACAATGATCCCAAGGAACAGTTTGAATATTAATATCAACTGTCGATTGAGGGATATCATCAACGATAATATTGGCACCAATTTGTTCGCCTAGAGTCAGTAATAATTCACGTGTGTCAATGCCGTTAAAGTTACAATCAACGTCTTCACCTTCAAAAGCCTTTGAACCAATAGCGTCAGCTAAAGACATATTTTCATCGTTACTGCTGTTTTTCGCTACACTTGAACTTGTTTCCATTTTATCTGTATTGACTACTTGATCTGTTTGAGTCGCTGACTCTGTAGTCACAGCAAGCAATGAATTTAATTCTGGCTGAATCAAAATCTCTGGAGCTCCGGGGCGCAGTTCAAGCACGATCCGTGTTGTTTGATTTGAAGCCGTATAATAGGATGAAACAGCACCAATGCCACCCTTAAAATCTTTCAGCAATAACGGGCGCGACGCTTTTTTATCTAAAATAGAATTTGGAATCTCGATGATCAGTTGATTATTCGCCGTATTTTTTGACTGAGTAAAATGAAATTCACCGTTTGTCGAAATAACAAGTGTTCCACCCGACTCATTTCCTTTGAATTCAATATTAGTAATTCTCACTGCGCGATTTACCGGGGGAGCCGGTTGTTCTTCAATAGTAGGCACAGGCTGCGGTGTCGGCGTGTTTTCAACAATAGGCGCCGGCTCCTGAGTAGGAGCCTCTTGCGGGGCTAAACTATCTTGAGCGGGAGGTTGTTCCGCACCAAATTCATTTTGCGCTTGCTGTGGGTCAGTCGCAGGTGGTTCAGTTAAGCCATCATTTGTTGCCGGAGTCGCATTCTCTGAAAATTCATCCGCAGCAGGGGGAGTATCCAAATTTTCATTTGATAAATCCGCATTACTATCCGTAGGTGCTGAGGCGTCCGATGCCGCAAAATCCTCGTCGCCATTTGTCGGGGTACTCGAACAAGAGGTCAACATGTAAACTGCTGCCACTAAACAAAAAACAATTCTTTTTACGTCCATGTAAAATACCTCGTTTAAATTAATTCTTTTTAGCTCTAATTTCTAAAATAACTTTTTCCGTAAACTTTTGTCCGTCGAAATCCTTAACCTGCTCAACTATTACTTTATCTGGCTGGATATCGATTACTTTTCCGTCGTTACGACCAATCGGTGAATTAAGTTTTAATTTATTTAATCCTTTTACACCTTTAATCATAACCAGAGCTATTGGATCTTTCTTTTTATATAAAATCCCTTGAACCACAACATCGTCCGGGACAACAACACTTCGTATATTTTTTGTAGTCGACTGTATGCTTGTGCCAGTTGAACCACCTGATCCAGATGTTCCCGTAACAGTTGTGGGCTGTATATACTCTCGATATATCTTAAACGGGTCTCGACCTTCATTTCCATCATAACTAAAAATATTTTTATTAATAACTAATCCGGATCCATCTAAAAGTTCCTCAACGCCTTTATGCTGTTCCGAGCCGGCAGGAGCATCTGGATGAGGTACAATTGGAGCCGTCTGCGCTGGAGGCACCTCTCCATTTGGGTCGGGTACCGTCGGTGGAGTCTGGGCCCTCACTAGACTCGCCACTGAAATAAAAAACAAAATAAAAGTTAATTTAGAAATCATTTCTGTTCCCTTTTAACTTCATCTTTAGCTTCAAATGCACGATAGCCGTTTATTTCCATTTCAACCTGCAAAGACTGAGAGTCTTTGTCGGCAGCACGACGTATCGTATATTTTGGAATCGTCGTAATACGATCATAATTTGCCGCCGCAACAAAAAACTTACCCAGCTTAGCGTAAGTCGCTGTAAAACTAATGCTTACAGGTAACTTCTCGGTTATGTCTTCCTTCATTGGGGCCAACGGAGTTTTCGAAGAAATTTGAATTTGAGTTTCTCTGGAAAAATATTCGATAAAAGAAATTACGTCGGACGTAGTGATATTACTTGGCAGACGCTTTTGTACAGTGTCTAAGTTTTTACTTAACTCAGCCACATTTTTTTTAACTATTTCTGCTCTTGATTCTGTTTCTTTTGTATCTTTTGCTTTTGCTTCTTCCTGACTAAGAGTCATTTTTAAACTTGTTAATTTCGTTTCCAAACGTGTTGTAGTGTCTTGAAAATATAGAAAATAGTATAGCCCGCAGAAAAACAGACCAACAAAAATTACTTTAGGATAGTCTAAGGATACAATCCGCGCTAAAATCTGAATCACAGTCTTTTCTCCATTTTCACAATTAGCTCAAAACTCTCAACTTTTTGATTTTCGAAATCGACTGTATTTTGCTTTTGAATTTCACACTCAGTAAACAGAATATTTTCTTTAATCGCTTTCCTTAACAGCTGAATATCCGATGGATTGTACGAAAGGCCGCGAATTTTGATTTCGCCCTTTACTCCTGTTTCTGATTTTTGATCGAAGGTATAAATCATTTCATCAAACCACAATTTTTGAGGAAGAGTTTTTTGAAAAAATTTATGAATTTCAATTTCATATCCACGCAAAGCATCTAGAAAATTAATTTTATTGATTTTATCTTGAATCAATTTTCCTTCTTTTTCGAACTGCTTAATATCATTTACGAATTTTTCTTTGGCAGCATTGAACTTCCCAAGCTCATCGATACGCTGTTCTAAAGGAGGAAACTGAGACTGTACTTCATCTTGATAATAATAATTGTCATACAAGTAAAAGAAAAATGGGAATAGGATCATAACCGCAATTTTTGCTATGGCTTGCTTTTGGATATCTTCGCGGGTCATCACAACGTCAGCGTTGATCGCGATTGTTGTCAATTGTGGATTAACCTGGGAGCGAATCTTCTGGTTTAAGAGATTAACTCGGATCATGATCTGAATCCTCTCTTAATGCTAAACCTAGTGAAACTGGTGATAAGTTTGCTATCTGTTTCATATAGGCGGACGAAAATTTTTTAGGATTTGATTGAATTCGTTTAAATGGATTCAACGGCTCAAAATTAATTCCGGTACTTTTAATAAGCGAATCCACTAAACCCAATGTCTGACAAGATCCACCCGTATAGAAACAACGATTCAGAGTTAGACCATTCGTCGATACGTTTAATAGGTCTAATGAGTTTTTAATCTCTTCGATAATCGATTCTGTTGTGAAATTAATAAAGTTAACTACATCTTCTGGAACATCACGCTTAGTTGATGCCGAAACTTTTAACGCTTCCGCTTCAGGAAACGAGATACCAAGATTTTTTGAAATCTCGCTTGTGTAGTTCATTCCGCCAACTAATATATCACGACAGAATACCACATCGCCTTGACTGATAACTACAAAGTTAGTTACCGAGCTACCGAAATTAAATAGACCTATATTTTGATCTTTAATTTTGCCGTAGTTGAATTCAAAAGTGTTTGCCAACGCAAAACCAGTAACGTCAAAAATATTTGATTTTAAATTTGCATTTTCAATAGTTGCCAAATACTGCGTGATGATTTCATTTTGTGCCGCTACCAACAACAGATCCATGGTTCCACCCTGGCTAAGTGAAGGTAAAACTACATGAGTTAAAGAAATATTATTGATATCAAATGGGATATATTGTTCTGCTTCAAACTTGATTTGCTCTTTTAATAGTTTTCCGTCCAGCTTCGGCATCGTGATTTTTCTGACGATCACCGAAGTTCCGCTCAGGCCGGCGCAAACAGCTTTGCGTTTAGTTTTTAATTCGGAAATTAAATTAGATATTGCTGACCCTAAGGCAGAAACGTCTTTAATTTCCTCCGGTGCCATAGCGTTGATCGGTGTCGGCATATAACCAAAGTTCTGCAACACGGCCCCGCCTTTGGACACCTCCAATTCGGCAATTTTTATAGAGTTAGTCCCAATGTCGAGACCTAGTACTTTTTTTGAGCTGAAAAACATATATAGATAAATATTAAATGGACCTAGAGCAGAGTCAAATCACCTACAGGTTCAAAATCCAGGTAAAAACAAATTAAAGTATTGAATTGCCCATTCGTTGCCACCAAAAATGTACAAAACCCCACCTAAGGCTAGGTAGGGGCCAAATGGAATTGCCGTTTTCAGCCCATCTTTATTTTTTACTGCGATCGCAATTCCGATTACCGATCCTAAAATAGCTGATGTCATAATGATGAATGGAATCGCTTTCCATCCAAGTAAGGCGCCCATCCAAGCCAGCAGTTTTATATCTCCACCACCCATGCCTTCGTTTTTAGAAATTAAATAGTAAGCATAGGCCATGAACCAAAGAAAGCCTCCACCAAAAAGCACCCCCAGAAAGGCTTCTAGGAATTCACGTTCAGGATTTAATAAAGCACCAATCAATCCGATTACAATTCCACTCAATGTAAATTCATCCGGTAAAATCATGTGATCGAAATCGATAAAACTGCAAACGACGATTCCAAATTGGAAAATTAGAACTTCCAACAAAAACCACTTATAACCGATAAAATGAAAACTAAGCACAAATAGAAGACCCGTCAAAAATTCGACGAATGGGTATCGCCAAGAATAGGAAGCTCCACAGTTGCGACATTTCCCTTTAAGAATGAACCAGGTAAATATAGGAATATTGTCATACCAACGCACAGGTTTTTTGCATTGAAAACAATGCGAGCCGGGCTTAATAACCGATAGGTCTTCAGGCAAACGATAGATGACTACGTTAGCGAAACTTCCTAAAATCGAGCCCATCAGAAAAAAAAAGAAATACTGGACCTCGGTCGGTAACTGCAAAATATCGTTTATCATTTTTCGATTATAAACATGTATCCTAATAAATATGAAACGAATTTTCTTCAGCTTAATGGCTATAATTGGATTCTTGTCATTTGGATGTGCAGGTCAATTTAAATCCTCGCAAGCACTTCTTAAGCGGGAACCCGCAGCAGTAACAAATGCCAAGGTCACTAGCCAGACAACTAAACCAGTAGACAAATACCTTAGGTATTTACTAATTCGCGACAAAGGCTTTGCGAACGTCGACAAACAAGATTGTAAGGCCTACGCACAGAAGAGTCCCACACTGTGCAAAAGTGACGACTGTAAGGCCATCCTATTCGAACAGGAATTCAGATGTAAGGAGTCTAACTGTAAAGCCCTTATCTTGAACCGTGAAGAACTTTGCACCGATGACGCGTGTAAGGCCTTAGTGAACTACCAAACAGAGAAATGCAAACACGGCGATAAAATTTGCCAGTCTATAATAAATAATGAGTCGGCTGCTTGTGACAATGCTGATTGCAAAGCTCTAATTGAAAGTAATGGGTTCACATGCACATCTATGCAATGTAAAGCCATCGTGAATGAAAATATTAATTTTTGCGATCTAAAGCCTGCTCAATAGCAGGCTAATTATTGATGACTATATCTCGCTTATTAAAACCGCGAACAGCCAGCCCCATTAGAAATACAATCCAAATAGTAAAGTAAGCCATCATTACAAAAAATTCATTTAAATCTGGCGCCGCTTTCAAAACGTAATAATTTTTCCAATTAAATCTAAAAAACTGTGGGCTTAAAACTTCTAAAACTCGTTGCAGAGCAATCAAATTTTCATCTCTAGTTTTCTTAATCAAAAACTCGACACTATTAATACCATGCCCGTACAAATAGAAACTAAGACCAAACAACAAACTGATCACAGGACGAATGTAAACAGACAGCAAGAATACAAGAGACAAAACAACAAGTATTTTAAAATATATGTTTACCAAAATAAGTATCGAATTTCCGATAAATTCTGTGTCCCACAAAATCAAATTCAACAACGCCGTTAATGCCACCAAAGTTAATAAAATAAGCGCACTCAGTCCCAAGAATTTTCCAATAATAAATTCCATTCGGCTGATTGGTTTAGACAATAGCAGTAGGCACGTCTGTTTTTCGATTTCCTTGAAAATCATAAAAGATCCGGAAAATAAGGCAATCCCAAGCGCCGCCAATTCCATCGACGACAGTGAAAAGTCAGATAAAATGCGTTGAAATTCCCAAATAGACAGGTTGCTTAAAGCGATGCTAAACAAAAACAATCCTACAGCTAAAAAGAAAATAATAATGAACATTTTTTCACGTATTAACTCTCTAAACGTAGTTTGAGCAATCGTATATACGGCTCTCATTTTTCCACCTCTTTTTGTTTATTTCTAAAAGCTTCCTCCAGAGATGGATACTGACTCATAAATGACTTAAGATCGGCATTATAAATCACTTCGCCGTGATGAATGGCTACCAGATGATCACATAATTCTTCCATATCTTGCAACAAATGGCTGCTAAAGAAGATGGTGATTCCTTTTTTCTTTTCTTCTCTTAAGATATCTTTCACCATCAGACGGCCATCGGGATCTAACCCTGACATAGGCTCATCCAAAATTAAAATTTCTGGCTTATGAATCAACGCCTGAGCCAGTCCTGCCCGCTGAAGCATCCCTTTTGAAAAAGTACGCAACGCTTTATGCTTGGCTTCTAAGAGTCCCACCTTGTCCAACGTTTCGTCTATCAATGAATCCACATTTGAAACATCCGCTCCAGTCAGTTTTAAATGAAACTTCAAAAATTCTTCCGCAGTTAAAAATTCATACAAATATGGGCGTTCTGGCAAATAACCGATACGCTTTCTTATTTCCGAGCTCATCTTTTGATTGAAGAATAAAACTTCGCCTGAATCTTTGAATATAAATTCAAAAATACATTTCAGACTAGTAGTCTTACCAGACCCATTATTTCCAACAAACCCAGTGGTTTTGTTCTTGGGAACTTCAAAAGAAACATTTTTTAAAACCTGCTTCTTCTTTTCATAAAAAGATTTTTTAAACGACTTATTCAAATTTTTTACTTGGATCGCATACTCTGTGTCAGCCATGGATAAAAGTATAACTAATTGATTTGAATATTCAAATTCTTAATTACTTCACGAACAGGATCGTATTGACGGCTGGTTGCCGGCATCAATGTCTTGCTTCCCAAGATATCGACATACTTTTCTTTGTTTTCTGGCTTTTCGAAAATATCTATGATTCCAACCATTACCTGATGGGCGGTATTTGGGTATTTATCATAAAATTCCTGTCGAACCGTGAAGGGATCTGACGGCACGGGCTCGCTAACCCACATAACTTTGTATTTTTTCTTATCTAGCGCACCAAATTTAGTCCACGCTCCGGCAGTTCCTTTGGCATCATCACTAAATACTGCGATGGCATCGACCTTACCTTCTTCCAGCATTTTAACCGACTGTGAATGATTTCCCGAATACAGGACCTGTTTAAAATCACTATCTAAAAAGTTCATCTTTTTTAAATGGGCTTTGGGATACAAATACCCCGACGTGGATTTACTGTCTACATAGGCAATACGTTTGCCTTTTAAATCGATAAAACGATCAATTTTACTGTTACTCAAAGTCACCAAGGCAGCATAGTAATAGGGCTCTTGATAGACTTTTTTTAACAATACTTTCGCTTGAGCCGTTTTCTCTGCATACACAAACGTTAACGCCGTTAAAAATGCAAAATCGACTTTCTTTTCTTTCATCGCTTCAATCAAAGTGTTGTAGTCTTTAGAAATATAAATGTTTGTTTTGATCTTGATGATCTCTTGCAGGGCCTGGGCTAAGGCCACCCCCTGCTGTTTGATCTGAGTCGGATTTCCCCCAGGAATAACTCCAATGGTAATTTCCTCGGGATGATCAGATGCTATTGCCAAAGTGGAAATGAACACCATCAATGATAAAACTATATTTCTACAAACTTGTAACATCAAAAGATCCTTCATTCCGCTTTTTAAGAGCGATCAAGAATGCCACGCTGGCATCACTTTCTGTGATGCACGGAATACTATAGTCGATGCAGGCGCGACGGATGTCAAAGCTAGCCTCGATGGCTTTTCGTCCGGTCGTCGTGTTGATAACCAAAGAAACGTTACCTTTGCGAATATGATCAACGCAGTGAGGACGGCCCTCATGGACTTTCTTCAGTGACGCACATTCTAAACCATTCTCATTAAAATAGGCTGCTGTTCCCGTTGTCGCTGATAACTGATAACCCATATTTTTAATTTCGCGCGCGATGGGCAATAAAAGATCTTTATCTTTTTCACGTAACGAGAAAAATACTTCGCCTTTAGATGGCAATTTTACATGACTAGAAATAAATGCCTTCATCAACGCTTCCGAGTAATCGCTTCCTCGACCCATTGATTCACCAGTGGATTTCATTTCTGGCCCCAAGATCGAATCGGATTCAGAGAATTTCTTGAATGGGAATACAACCCCTTTCACACAGACATTTTTAATGTTGCGCCAGTTGTATTTTTCTAGATTCAATTCTTTTTTAGTTTTACCTAAAATTGCTTCCACGCCTAAATCAACTAATGGAATTCCAGTGGCTTTAGCGATGAATGGCACTGAACGCGAACTGCGCGGATTAGCCTCTAGTACATAAATCACATCGTTCTTAACTGCCATTTGCAAATTCATGAATCCGATAATTTTGATTTCATCTGCTAAAATACGCGACAATTCTTCTATCTTCTCGCACGTTGAATCTTTTAATCGTTGAGGAGGAATTACACCCATGCTGTCGCCAGAGTGAACCCCGGCCGCTTCGATATGTTCGATGATACCACCAACAAGAATCCAATCTTTGCCGCGAACGACGTCGACATCGACTTCCAGTGCGCCTTCCAGGAATTGATCCATCAGGCAAGGTTTATCATCCGAAATGAAATCTTTGTGACGTTCAAAGTAGGATTTCAATTCTTCAGGATTTTCTAGAACTTCCATGCGGCGTCCACCCAAAACGAAACTTGGGCGACAAATCATAGGAAAGCCAATATCTTTTTGAACTTCAAGCGCTTGCGAGTAACTTCCCACCATTGCTGACTTAGGAATTTTTAATCCAATTTTTTTACAGATATCACTGAACAAACCACGGTCTTCGGCTAGATCGATAGTTTCCATCGACGATCCTAGCAAGTTAAAACCATTTCTCAAAAGTTTATTGGTTATATTGATTGGGGTTTGCCCACCCAACTGCGAAATAAATCCTTGCGCACCTGTAGCTCTTAAAACTTCGCTAACACATTCAGCAGTTAACGGTTCGAAAAATAACAAATCTGACGTGTCGTAGTCTGTCGAAACAGTTTCAGGATTAGAATTAATCATAATCACGGGTGTGTTATTTCGCTGAATAGCCTTCACGCCGCGAACACAGCTGTAATCAAATTCAATACCTTGTCCAATTCGGTTTGGACCACTGCCGATGACAGCCACAGGTTTATTGAATGTTGGTAATTCCGATTTTGTCGACCAGTAAGAAGAATATAAATACGGCGTGTTGGATTCAAACTCAGCAGCGCATGTATCTACACGGCTGTATTTAGGATGCATGTCCCATTTATTTCTAAGAGCCAAAATATCGGCCTCGTTACGGCCCACAAGTTTTGCGATACGCGCATCCGAAAACCCCATGCGTTTTGCTTCTAGCAAAATTTTATACGATTCATTTTTACGGTTTTCGTCAAACTTAAACTCTTGAGCAAACCTTTTTTCAAACATCACGATTTGTTGAACTTGCTCCAGGAACCAAGGATTAATCATCGTTAAGTCTTGAACCTCTTCGATAGTTTTACCATCGCGGAAAATTTGAAACACGGCCCAAATACGTTGTGAATTTGGATAAGACAATTGTTCTGACGTATAGGCCACATCAGGAATACCTTCCGGATGGAACTCTAACGACAGCAATGATTTCATCAACGATTCTTTAAATGTGCGTCCAATTCCCATGACTTCGCCGACGCTTTTCATTTGGGTCGTCAGCAAATCTTTGGAGCCCGAGAATTTTTCAAATGCAAATCTTGGAATTTTTGTAACGACATAATCAAGCGCGGGTTCATAGCTGGACGGTGTCGATCGTGTGATATCATTTTTTAATTCATCTAATGAATAGCCCAGTGCTAGTAGCGCTGCAATTTTTGCGATCGGAAAACCAGTGGCTTTACTGGCTAATGCTGACGAGCGACTGACTCGCGGATTCATTTCAATAACGACCCGCTGACCAGTCACGGGATCAACGGCAAACTGCACATTAGCGCCGCCCGTTTGAATACCAACTAGATTAATAATTTTGTAGGCTTCATCACGCATTTCTTGATATTGCTGGTCGGTCAGGGTCATTTGAGGAGCCACGGTGATACTATCACCAGTATGAACACCACATGGATCAACATTTTCAATATTGCATACCACAACGAATGTACCTTTGTGATCACGCATGACTTCAAGTTCAAATTCTTTCCAGCCAATGATGCTTTCTTCAACTAACACTTCACTGGTAGGCGATTCATGCAGCGCCTGAATTATCATCGAGCGATATTCTTCTGGTGAATAGGCAATACCGCCACCACCGCCGCCCAATGTGTAATTTGGACGCAAGATCAGCGGGTAACCCAGTTCAGTAGCCACTTCCAATCCGTATTCGTAAGTACGAACCAAGAAACTACGGGGGTATTTTGCGCCGACTTTATCTAAAATGCCGCGAAAGATTTCACGGTCTTCGGCGGCTCTGATAACTTCGGGAGTCGCACCTAAAAGTTCAACATTGTATTTTTTCAGAATTCCTTTTTCATGCAGTTCCAGCGCCAGATTCAATGCCGTTTGGCCACCTAATGTTGGGATGATCGCTTGCGGCCGTTCTTTGGCCAGAATTTTTTCCAGGAATTCTGATTTTAGCGGTTCGATGTAGGTTTTAGTTGCGATCTCGGGATCGGTCATGATTGTCGCTGGATTTGAATTCACCAGTACGACTTCGATACCTTCTTTCATGATCGCTTTACAGGCTTGGGTGCCGGAATAGTCAAATTCACAGGCTTGCCCAATCACGATTGGACCACTGCCCAAAATTAAAACCTTCTTCAAATTGGACTTTTTCGGCATCTTAACTTCCTCGCTTTAAGCTAAAACCTCTTGAGAATAAATCATCTCGGGTTTTACGTGTTTGTACTGTTCAAACTTGTAACGCATTTTCATTAAACGAAAGATAAAACTTTCAGGATCCAGATCCGTATTCTTACGGAACTTTTTAACTTCCGTTAAAATAATTTTTTTCACAGAGTATGGATGGAAACAAAATCCTTTAAGGAAACGCCACTGGCCATTCAATTGAATCAAACGTGCCTCAAATATTTCCTCTTCATTAAATCCAAACAACACATTTGAGTCTTTCACTGTGATTTTATTATTTTTGATAACGTCTTTGATATAAACGTCTTTGTCTTTGATTTTATTGAATTCAAATAGAGAATGAACGTTTTTTTTCAACGTTGCTAAAATCAACAATTCATTTTCATCAAAGCGTAGTTCACGTACCAGCAAACAGGCCTCTAATGGTGTCTGGCCAAAGTTGGATAGTTTTCTAGAAAAGAAATACCAATCAAAAAATTGGTTCATACGAAGTTCGTAATGGTCATTTCTGTCTTGGTCCATAACCGCATGATCAAAGAATTCTTTTTTAGCTTTTTCTAATTCCTCGGTAAAATCGCGTCCGGCGAAATGATTCAGAATTTTTTCTATTAACTTTTCTACTTCATCCATAATTTCCTCTAAATTTCTTCCTAAGCTCTAACTTAAAACTTGTAGTTCGCTACCATCTCGTCAAAAAAGAAACCAAACAGACCTTGAGCTTCGTGTGGCCCTGGGCAAGCTTCCGGATGGTACTGAATACCCAAAATATTTTTTTCTTTCGAATAAATACCGGCAACACTTTGATCGTTCAAATTTGTATGCGTAATTTTAACATCGCTTGGCAATGTCTTGGGATCAACCGCATAACCATGATTCTGGCTAGATACATAGATACGATCAATCACTTCATCCCGAATCGGATGATTACTGCCGCGATGACCGAATTTCAGTTTATAGGTCTTTGCACCTAAAGCCAGACATAGAATTTGGTGCCCCATGCAGATCCCGTAAATGGGACGCTTGCCGATAAAACTGCGAGTCGTTTCAGCGGCGACTTGCACATCGGCGGGATCGCCCGGTCCATTGGTTAACAAAATCGCCTGCGGGTTGTAGGCATTAATTTCTGCCGGTGTCGCGCGACTGTTAAATATTTTGACTTCGTTGGCATATTTCATCGCTAGGCGAACGATATTTTGTTTTGTGCCTAGATCCAAAATAGCCACCCGAGGTCCCGACGCGTTTTCGCCTTTGATGACTTGGTTGTCTTTGGCACTAACTGCGTACACCCAGTCTTTATCAATACCGCGCTTGGCTTGAATAAGTTTGTCGGCTTTGGTTTTCGCCGTTGTCGCAGTCTCTGCAACCACGATGGCACCCCAAGGTGTTCCACCGCCGCGTAAACGCATTGTTAAATCGCGCGTGTCGATGCCCGTTAACATAGGAACGTTGTGTTTAATCAACTGATTTACCCAAGAATTTTCGCGTGCCGTTTGTTGAATTTCTAAAGCGATAAAGCCTTGAATATGAATGTCTTTGGATTCCCAGAAGTCTTTCGAAATGCCGTAGTTGCCTTGTTGAGGAGCCGTCATCACAATGATTTGAGAAAAATATGAAGGATCGGTCGCAATTTCTTCGTAGCCCGTGTTCGACGTGTTGAACACGACTTCACCGGCCCGTTCGAAATCAGCCGTGCTAGTTGAGGTATTTAATATACAGCCCTCATAGCATTCACCGGTTTCTAAAACTAAAAATCCTTTGGTCATAGTTCACCCTTTGACACCATGTAAATCAGTGCCATGCGTATATAAACTCCGTTGTTCACTTGATCTAAAATCATGCAGCGAGGATCTTTTAAAACTTCCTCAGTCATTTCGACTCCCCAGTTTACAGGGCCCGGATGTAAAAACAAACTATCACTTTTCAAATACTTCAAAGTTTCTGAGTTTAGTTGAAACGATTCGGTTTTGACGGCTTCGCTGCCGGCTTGATGACGTTCTTTTTGAAATCGTAAAAAGATAACTGTCGTTGCCCAGGCCATACCTTCTTTTAGTGTCGAAAATACCGGCACTTTCGAATTCGCCGGCATGTATTCCTTGGGGCCACAGAAAGCGACTTCGTATTTCATGATATTCGCTAGTTCCAAATGCGAAGACACCACACGCGAATGCTTGATGTCGCCAACAAACAACACACGCTCTTTTTCCATATGTTTGTCTTTTGATCTTAAGGTGGCAATGTCCAGCAATGCTTGAGATGGATGACCTTGTTTGCCCCAGCCAGCGTTAATGATGGGAACATCAATTTTCTCACTCAATGATCGTAAATCCACGTCATCCCCGCAGCGGATAACCATCATGTTAGGTTTCATCGCAGCGATATTTAACAAAGTGTCCAGGTAAGATTCATCTTTCTCTAAACTGGTTCCAACCTTGCCGCTGAATAAAATCGACTTGGCACCCAGCCTCATCGTGGCCATTTCAAAACTCATGCGCGTGCGTGTGCTAGCTTCAAAGAAAATATTGGCTACGATGGTTTCAGAAAGCAGAGGATTAACAGTTTTTGTTTTAAAGAAGTCGGAGTTTATAAAGGCAGACTCGACTTGCTGAAGAGTGAGGTCAGAGAGCGAAACGACAGACATCTAGAAAAAATTAACTTGCGGAGCTATCTCTGTCAAAAGACTTTCTAGGGTTAACACACATCTGTCTAAAAAGAGTTAAAACTCGGTGTTTTTTGCTGTCATCCTATTAATTAAACTAGCGAGGAACGCTAAGCAATCGATCCCATTTCATTTGGCCTTGCCCTTCGGAATCTTGCCAATTCACGGACAATGCGACTAGGCTTACGCGCCCTTTAATTAAGCTGGCTTTAATCGGGCCCCACTGACGCGAATCTTCGGTGGAATCGCGGTTATCGCCCAAAACAAAATAATGGCCCTCGGGAACAGTCAAAGGACCGTAGTTTTTCTTGGCATAATCCTGACTACGTAGTGTTGACCACAGATGCCCTTCATAAAGTTCGGTAAAAACTTCGAAAAGCGCAGTGGCATCCGCTTGATCAGGGTGTTTTTCGGTCCGCAATTCTTGCCCGTTAATAAGCAGCAATCCATTTTTGATCTCTACAATATCTTTGGGACGACCAAGAACACGCTTAATATAATAAGTGCCGGACGCTTCATTTAATTTGAGCAGAACAACATCACCGATTAAAGGCATCGAGGCCCCGATCGGTTCTGACACCGGAGTGAATTTAAAACCATAAGCGGCCTTGTTCACCAAAACAAAATCACCGGGAACGAGCGTAGGAGACATAGATTTAGAAGGGATTCTATAAACAGAGACCAACGACCACTTTAAAAAAAGGGCAAACGCCACCGACAGACTGATTAGAGTCAAATACTGCGAGGTTGTTCTTACGCTCATAAAAAGTTAAAGATCCGCTTCCATCTCATCTTTAAAGGATCACAAATAAATCGCGCATCTTCAAGGGTTTCTTCGCACGCAAGCCAAATCATCCAAGCTTTGCCGACTAGGTTTTGCTCAGGAACATAACCCCAAACTCGAGAATCGCTAGAGTTGTCGCGGTTGTCACCCATCATAAAATATTTCGCTTCGGGAACCTCAAAATTCATCTCAGCGCCATCGGTTTGCTGTTGTGAATGAATAATCACAGGATGCCCGGGATGATCAGGACGCGATTCAGTGAAACCGTATTCTGTGTCAGGCAAGGGTTCATATTTTAACAACTGCCCATTGCGAGTGATGTAACCATTGTTCACCGTAATTTTATCCCCGGGCAAACCAATCAAACGTTTCACGAAATAAACATTAGGATTTTCGGGATATTTAAAAACGATGATATCATCGTGCTGAGGTTTTCCCCACCGCACCAGCCACGTATCAGTGAATGGAATTTTCAAACCAAACGAAAATTTTTTTACAAGGATGTGATCATGAACAAGAAGATTAGGAACCATACTTTCTGAAGGAATGACGAACGGTTCGACAACGGCCCAACGTAAACCTAAAATTAAAACAAGCGGACTGAAAAACGTAACCAGTGCTTGTTTCCAGGTTCCTTTTTTCGACATAGAATTAGTTCACTTGGTGGTAGAAACGTTTCCAGCGAATCGTAGTTGGGTCACATAGGAAAGGAAGACGTGGTAGAGTTTCCCCGCAGCTTAACCATACAAACATAGCACGCCCAAGAATATTTTCTTTCGGTAAGAAACCCCAGTACCGTGAATCACGAGAATTATCTCGGTTATCACCCATCACAAAAAGATTTTCTTTGGGGACTGTAATCGGACCAAATTTTGAATCATCAATACGATTTTTGCGCATGATAATCGTATGTTTTTTATCAAACAAAGACTCCGTAAAATGAGCAAACTGATCGGGACCACCCTGCCCTACGTGACCTTCTTGAAAATCACGATCGGTTAACCAGTTCCAGTCTTCTTCAGAAATAGGGACATTTTTTTCGATCACTTTGTCGTTCACATAGAGAACGCCATTGTCATATTCGATTTTATCGCCAGGTAGACCGATCACACGTTTGATGTAAAAGGTGCTCATGTCTTCGGGGTATTTAAAAACGATAACGTCGCCAGTAGCGATGGGATTAAATTCAACCAGCCATTTTTCGCTGAAAGGAACACGCAATCCGTAAACGAATTTGTTTACAAAGATATGGTCGTGAATCAAAAGCGAAGGCAACATACTACCAGACGGAATGACATAGGCTTCAAAAAACGCCCAACGAATAAACAAGGCAATCATCACAGCTGTAATGATAGATCCCCAACCTTCCGTCCAAAATGTTTTCGCAAACACATTATAAGGCGAAGCCTCTTCCGTCTTTTTCTGCTTAGATTCACTCATTAGCAAAGTCCCCACATAGTAGTTAAACTTCACTATTGTAGGAACAATACGAAGGCTTTGTCCCCGGATAACGCAGAGTCAAAACTAAGAAATCTATCGGAAAATAGGTATTTGCCATAAATTAAGGCTTATAATGTGAGAACTGGCTCCTTAGCTTGCGGCTAAGAAGCCAAATTCTATTGGAAAG
>TARA_B110001454_G_scaffold219197_1_pt1 | contig 33759 bp, 23 predicted proteins | sample TARA_B110001454 | Tara Oceans TARA_B110001454 (sample SAMEA4397004) | marine metagenome | biome: Polar Biome; feature: [MES] marine water layer (ENVO:01000295) within the mesopelagic zone...; material: water (ENVO:00002006), including particulate matter (ENVO:01000060) such... | reverse complement strand
TTCCAATAGAATTTAGCTTCTTAGCCGCAAGCTAAGGAGCCAGTTCTTTCTCGGTTGGCACTTTCTATGCTGATAAACAAACCAGCAACGGCCAAAAAGCCATTACGCGAAGAAGAGACAAAATCTTGGGGAAATTAACTACACCACTGTAGCATATAGCCCCGTTATAGTCTAACAAGGCAAAAGGGAACATCACTATGGAAGTCACTAGCGAAGCCAAAAAAGGTTTTATAGCGGGAGCATTTGATTTGGGACCTCATGCTGGTCACATGATGATGCTAAAAGAATGTGCAGATAATTGCGACTATTTAATCGTGGGTTTACATATCGACCCTTCAAATGAACGCGATCAAAAAAACAAACCGGTGGAGTCAGCCTACGAGCGCTATATTAAACTCACCGGTTGCAAATATATTAACAAAGTCATCCCTTACGAAACGGAAGATGATTTATACTTAATGTTGATCAACGAAAAACCTCACGTGCGTTTCTTAGGTGAGGACTATCGCAACAAGGACTACACGGGCAAAGGTCTTAGCGATATTGCCATTCATTTTATCGATCGCAAGCACGGTTTTAGTTCATCGGGTTTACGCGATCGTATCCGCGGCAACATCCCGCCAAAACCAACGCCTATTTTTGAAAAGGCCAAACACGTTTGAAAATCACGGAACAACAGTTAGAAAATGCAATCCGTGGTGAACTCTACAGCGTCGAGAGACTAGAAGAGTACGCTTCTTATTTAGCTGGTGAGCTAAAAGTCAGCGGAGATCCCTCCGTATTTCAACCTCTGCTGCCCCGTATGCGGGAAAACGGTAAACGACTAGTCGAAGCCTATCGTTCATTGACAGAATCTATGCAGCGTAAAGAATCTATTCCTCCGGCCGCAGAATGGCTGACCGACAATTTTCATATTGTTGAAGATCAGCTGCGTGAAATACAAGAGGATTTACCTCCATCTTATTATAAGGAATTGCCCAAATTAGCTGTGGGTGACCTTACCGGTTACCCGCGCATTTATGCTTTGGCGCTGGCGCTGATTGCACATACTGACAGCGAACTAGAACCAGAAACAATTCGTCGCTTCTTTTCATCATATCAAAAAACATGTTCGTTAACGATTGGTGAACTGTGGGCGCTACCGATCACACTGCGATTGGTGCTGGTAGAAAATCTGCGCCGCCTTGCTGTTCGCACCGTTGTCGATCACGATAAACGCAGTTTAGCAAATCGATTTGCCGATCAATTATTCGACAACGTAGTCGACAAAGAAAAATTTAAAATACTGATTGCGGAACTAAAATCGCAACTTGAACAATCAGAACACGACGATATTGTTTACATGGCTCAACTGGCAAAACGACTACGCGATCAAGAACCAGAAATCTGGCCTGCACTTGAAGTTTTAGAAACCTATTTAAACAAAAAAGATTCTTCGGCAGAAGCCACTGTCCGGGCAACTTTACAACGTCAAGTCGCCAACCAAGTTACCGTTGCAAACATAATCACCAGCATGCGATTGCTGTCGAGCTTAAACTGGCGCGAATTTATTGAAAGCCTTAGTCGTGTAGATCGTATATTGGAACAAGATCCCATCTACCGACAACTGGATTTCCAAACTCGAGATCAATATCGACATATCATCGAAAAACTTAGCAAAAAAACACAAACCTCCGAAATAGCTATTGCTGATGACATCATTAAAAGGGCGGCAAAAGGCACCAACGAAAAAACCTCTCATGTTGGGTACTATGTAATCGGTGACGGCTTTCATCTACTCAGTCAGAGTCTGGGATACAAACAAAACTGGCTATCAACCACTTTACAGGCAAATAAAAATCTAACTTACTTTTCATTGATTAGCATTTTCCTAATTCTGATTCTGATGGTGCCACTAAATTACAGTCGCGACTATGGTGTCGGCATCTGGGCCTTGATAGGTATCGCTTTTTTAACATTGATTCCAGCCAGTGAGCTTGCGTTAGGACTGACGAATTTTATTTTAACTCACATCCTTCATCCCAAACGATTACCAAAATTAGATCTATCTAATGGCATTCCTCCTGAAGCAAAAACGATGGTCATCATTCCTTGTATGTTAGCGGGCCGCAAGACCGTTGCTGAATTGCTAGAGAAAATGGAAATTCATTACTTGGGCAATTCTGATCCCCAAATATCGTTTGCGCTAGTTACCGACTATACCGATGCTGACAGCGAGACCACAGATGAAGATGAGAATATCCTAAATTTCGCTCTACGCGGCATTGATTTATTGAATCAAAAATATGTACTTGAAAATGGCAATCCCCATTTCTATATTTTCCATCGTCGCCGTCAATGGAATGATTCTGAAAATTGTTGGATGGGCTGGGAAAGAAAGCGCGGAAAAATCCACGAATTCAATTCTCTCCTACGCGGTAAAACCGATACCAGTTTTAGTGTCAGCACAGCGCCTTCAAGTTTTCTTAGAAACATTCGCTACGTTATCACCGTCGACGCAGATACGCGTATGCCCCGCGATACCGCAGCTAAATTAATCGGAACGGCCCTGCATCCGCTAAATCGCGCCGTATTTGACAAAGCAACAGGCCGTATCACTGAAGGCTATGGCATTCTACAACCACGTATTGGAGTTTCGTTAGAAAGTTCATCACTATCCCTGTTTGCTAAAATTTTCTCTGGCTATGTGGGTATTGATCCTTACACCACGGCTGTATCAGACGTTTATCAAGATTTGTTTTATGAAGGTTCCTACACTGGCAAAGGACTCTATGATGTAGACGCGTTTGAAGCGGCACTGAAAGACCGTTTCCCAGAGAATACGATTCTGAGTCATGATTTATTAGAAGGCATTTTTTCGCGCACTGCTCTTTTAAGCGACATCGAACTTATCGACGATTACCCGCAATCCTATCATACATTTTTCACACGCCAACATCGCTGGACCCGTGGTGATTGGCAAGCGATGCCTTGGTTTTTAAAATCAGGAACACCGTTAATTTCACGTTGGAAAATATTTGATAATTTGCGCCGAAGCCTAGTGTCCCCATCCACGTTTTTATTGTTGACGCTTTCGCTGATTGCCTTGCCTGGAACACCAGCGTTTTGGTTTAGTCTAGTCATAGCGCTGATTGCTCTCCCTGTTGTGATCCAAAGTGGGATGAATACGTTGAAGTTAATGTTTGGCAAAAGCCAAGGACGCTGGGATGGTTTTTTAGGTAATATTAAAATTCACATCTACCAAATACTCTTTCACCTGTGGTTCCTGGCTCATCAAGCGGTTATTCATGTGGATGCGATTTGCCGCGTTTTTTACCGTCGTTACTTTTCTCACTCTCGTTTATTAGAATGGTCAACAGCGGCGCAGATGGAAAAACAAATCAGCGGCACAAAAAAGCCACTATGGCAAACTAGTCTGCCGACGGAATTGGTGTTGACGAGCATACTTGTCTTGTTTGCCAGCCAAAATGAAGTGGCGTCAACAGAATGGGCACTAACTATTGCCGTCTGGATGTCCTATCCTTTTGCAGCAAAACTCATTAGTCGTCAAATTTCGCGCGAGCAAAAACCTATCCCTTCCGAAGATCAAAATTTACTAAGGCAAATTGCTCGTCGCACGTGGCACTATTTTGAAGACTTTGTCAGCCAAGACGATAACTGGCTACCGCCCGACAACCATCAATTGATTCCAAGCGTGGTAACAGCACATCGTACGTCTCCTACCAATATTGGCTTGTATTTAATGACGATTTCTTCCGCCCGCGATTTCGGATTTATAAACACGACCCAAATGCTAAACCGCCTGACTCAAACGTTGCAATCAATGGTTAAATTAGAGCGTCACGAAGGGCACCTACTTAACTGGTATGACACTAAGACGTTGACCCCGCTGTACCCTAAGTATGTTTCTACTGTCGATAGCGGAAACTTGGCAGGCTACCTAGTCGTGGCACGCCAAACCTGTTTAGACGTGCCGAAATCAAAAATCGTTGATTCTAAATTTCTACTTGGATTAGGTGATATAATCAGAATTGTCGAACATGAGTTAATTCCACAAGAAGATGCGGCTCGCCCTTTGCTGGCGCTTTTCCGTGACTGCAAGCAACGCCTGTGTGAACCGTCGACGCATGATTTTAGTCATTGGATCATCCACCTGAAATCACTTCGTCAATCTTTTGAAAAAGCCAAAAATTACATTTTAAATTTCAGCAATAATTCCACCGAAGAAATTTTGATGTGGATGAACTTAGGACTTGATCAAATTACAGTGCAACAAATCGAAATTCTAGAGAAATCGCCATGGGCTCAAGATATATATGTTCCGATGGAAAAACAACTCAGTGATATTATGCCCTTGCTCGGTTTGAAATGGAAACAACTGATCCATTCAGTACGAACAGAATCTGACCTATTTCACTTACAAACTAATTACCGATCCGCCGTAGAGGACCTAAACGAACTTATCAAAGCAACCAGCGCCGAAAAACGCGCCCCAACGGCTATCATAGATTCTCTTCGCAAATTGTTAGAACAAGTTCTACACGCGCAATCGTCGCTAGAAGAATTTTTTAACCAAGCGCAGTCTTGCGCCGAGCAGATAAATAAATTATTTAACGAAATGAACTTCAATTTCTTGCTGGACAAGAAACGCGAAGTATTTTCGATCGGATACAATGTCAGTGAAAATCGTTTTGACCACAGTTCATACGATCTACTGGGGTCTGAGGCGCGCTTAGCTAGCTTCGTTGCCATTGCCAAAGGTGATGTACCTCAAGAACATTGGTTCAGACTCGGCCGCCAACTTGTACCAGCGGCGGGAGGTCGCGCCTTGATTTCATGGACGGCATCCATGTTTGAATATTTGATGCCAAACTTGGTCATGCACGATTACAAAAACACTCTACTGAACGAAACTGTTCACACCGTTGTAGAAGGACAAATCGCATACGGTAACGAACACCGTATCCCATGGGGTGTTTCCGAAGCGGGTTATAACGCTCGTGATTTACAAATGAATTATCAGTACGGACCATTCGGTGTACCCGGCTTTGGTTTAAAACGCGGTTTAAGTCATGATTTGGTAATTTCCCCGTACTCGACTGTTTTAGCAGCCATGGTAAAACCTCATGCCGCAATAGAAAACATGAAGAGGTTGATTAAAGATAACCTACTATCCGCACACGGTTTCTATGAAGCGGTCGACTACACTCGTGAACGTCTGCCACAAAACGAAAAATTTGCCGTCATTAGATCGTTCATGGCCCATCATCAAGGCATGAGTCTAGTTGCGATCAATAACGTGTTAAACCAATCTATCATACGTGAACGTTTCCATGCCGATCCTCGCATCCGCGCCACTCAGTTACTTCTGCAAGAACGCATTCCTCACGGAGTAAATCCAGTTCCACCGAAAGCCGCAGAAATTGAAATCGAAGTTCATCGTCAACCGAGCAACAGTTCACTGATTAGAAATTACAACAACCCAGACGGAATTACACCACGTACTCATCTTTTATCTAATCGCACTTATTCTGTTATGTTATCAACTGCAGGTGGTGGTTATTCAAAATGCGGCGATGTGGGTGTTACTCGCTGGCGTGAAGATGCCACTCGCGATCACTTAGGAAGTTTCATATTTATTAAAAACAAATCAGACAAAGTCCTTTGGTCATCCGGCTTCCAGCCATTGCCCAGTCTGCCAGAAGAATATCAAGTCACGTTCAGCGAAGACAAAGCGGAATTTCGACGTCGTGACGGCGATGTATCTACACACACGCAAATTATTGTTGCCCCAGAGGACAACGTTGAAATTCGTCATATAACGTTAACGAATCATTCAGGTAAGGCAAAAACGATAGAATTGACGAGCTATCTAGAGCCAACCCTGAATCCGCCAAACAATGATTTAGACCACCAGGCATTTAGCAAATTATTTATACAAACAGAATATCTGGCGTCGAAAAATGCGCTGCTGGCAAAACGACGTAAACGTTCCATTCACGAAGTTGAAAATTGGAGTTTGCATGCCGTCGTTGCTGACGGCAACATTATGTCAAATATTCAATATGAAACAGATAGAAACAACTTTATTGGCCGAGGACGTTCGATTAGCAAAGCTTTGGCCTTATTAGAAGATCGAAATCTATCAAACGAAACTGGTGCTGCCATCGATCCTATTTTGTCATTGCGTATTCAAGTTGAACTTCCAGAGCACGGGAAAGTTCAAGTCGCATTCACCACGGGTCTAACTCAATCCAAAGAAAAAGCCTTAGAACTTGCCGATCGCTATCACGATATCCACGCATTTGATCGTGAGTCTAAGCGTGCTTGGACTCAAGCCCAAGTAGATCTTCGTCATCTTAATATTGATTCACAAACGGCTTATTTGTATCAGCGACTCGCTGAAAGAATCCTGTACTCGGAACCGTCACTACGTCCGCCCACTCATCAACGCGTAGCCAACACCAATCAGCAATCCAGCCTGTGGCCAAGTGGCATTGGCGGCGACTTGCCTATCGTAGCGGTCCGTATCGACGATCAAAAGGATATGGCCGTTGTTAGAAAACTTTTGCGTTGCCATGAATACTTGCGACTTAAAGGTCTTGTCTATGATTTCGTCATCATCAATGAACATGAATCCAACTATTTTCAAGATGTTCAAGACGAACTTCATCAGCAGATACGTTCGACAGGCAGTCAAGGTTGGTTGAATAAAAATGGCGGCATTTTTGTCTTGCGCAAGAACATTACTCCAGAGAAAGACTTGGCCCATATCCTAGCGGTTTCGCGAGTTTCACTGGTCGCCAGCGAGCCTCTAGAAGAACAGATTAATCGTCGACCAACCGAAGAAAAATACCCACCATTAGCGAACTTTAAATACGCAGACAAAATTCCCGATAAAAAGAATCTACGATCTACACCGCCTCCAAAAATGGATTTAGAATTTTTCAACGGTTACGGGGGCTTCACGCGTGATGGCCGTGAGTACGTGACGATATTAAAGCAAGATCATTGGACTCCAGCACCGTGGATCAATGTTATCGGTAACCGACGTGGATTTGGTTTCCAAATCAGTGAAGCCGGCTCTGGTTTTACTTGGAATGCCAACAGCCAAGCGAATCGCCTGACGCCATGGTCAAACGACCCGATCATAGATCCACCGGGCGAGATCATTTACCTGCGCGATGACGAGACGGGTGAAGTGTGGACTCCCACGCCTCTTCCCATCCGAAGTGAAAATTCCTACATCATTCGTCATGGCCAAGGCTATTCTGTGTTTGAACATAACAGTCATGAATTCGAACACAGGTTAACGATGTTTGTTCCCATCGACGACACCGTGAAGATTTCACTATTGAAGATAAAAAACACATCGGCACGTAACCGAAAAATATCAATTACTAGCTACACAGAGTGGGTCTTAGGAACCCGCCGTGAGAAAACAGCCGCGTATTTGATTTGTGACTTCGATCCCGACAGTGGCGCCATCTTCGCAAAAAACCCACATGACAATGAATTTGCGAATAAAGTTGCATTTGCCGATATCAGTACAACTGATATTACATTCACGTGCAGTCGCAAAGAATTTATTGGTCGTAACGGCAACTATGCGGACCCGATCGCCCTGAAACGTCAGGGACTATCTAAAAAATACGGCACGGGACAAGACCCGTGTGCCGTTCTGCAATCCTCTGTGGAAATAGCCCCTGGGCAAGAATTCGAAGTTTCGATTTTGCTTGGACAAACAGAATCGCACGAGCTAGCGCGGCAGTTGATACAGCGGTATGAAAATATTGATAAAGTTAAGAAAGCCTATTTGGACGCAGTGAAATACTGGGACGATCTGATTTCAACTGTGCAGATAAAAACTCCGGAACCCTCGCTTAATATTTTAATGAATCGATGGTTACTGTACCAAACTTTGTCCTGTCGCTACTGGGCGCGAACGGCATTCTATCAATCTGGCGGTGCGTATGGTTTTCGCGACCAATTGCAAGATTGCATGGCCTTTGTGTATTCCGATCCAAAACTAGCACGCGAACAAATTATTCGCGCCTCCGAACGCCAATTTAAAGAAGGCGATGTTCAACACTGGTGGCATCCTCCCACAGGTCGCGGTATCCGCACCACGATGTCAGATGATTTATTGTGGCTGCCTCTGGTCGTCAGCTTCTATATCCAAACCACAGGGGATCAATCGATCTTGGACGAGAAAACTCATTTTATCGAAGCTCCACTTCTGAATCCAGGACAAGAGGATTCCTACACGCAGCCATCGGTATCGCAAGAATCAGCGAGTATCCTTGACCACTGTATCCGCGCTATCAATCGCTCTCTCCCTGTTGGACAGCATGGATTGCCCTTGATTGGTACGGGTGATTGGAACGATGGAATGAATCGCATCGGAGTTCATGGTCAAGGTGAAAGCGTTTGGTTAGGTTGGTTCTTATATAAAGTGCTGGATGATTTCATGCCTCACTTGCCAACGATCGATCAAACCAAATATCGCGCTCATATGGAACAGTTAAAACAATCCTTAGAATCAAGTGGTTGGGATGGTGAATGGTATCGCCGCGCCTATTTTGATGATGGCACGCCGGTAGGATCGCAGCAAAGTGATGAATGTAAAATTGATTCAATTTCTCAATCGTGGGCGGTCATTTCAAAAGCAGGTGACGAAAAAAGAATTCAACAAGCCATGCAGAATGTAGAAAAATATTTGGTAAAAAAAGATTCTAAGTTAATACTTCTGCTTACACCTCCATTTGATAAAGGAGCAAAAAACCCCGGTTACATCAAAGGCTACATTCCCGGCGTTCGTGAAAATGGCGGTCAGTATACGCATGCGGCGATTTGGGTAATCATGGCATTCGCGGAACTCGGCCACGGTGACAAAGCGATGGAGTTCTACAACATGATAAATCCTATTCTACATTCACAAGCGCAGAATGATACTCTGGAATACAAAATCGAACCGTACGTTCTTGCCGGCGATGTTTATGGCGAGCCACCCTATGTGGGCCGCGGTGGATGGAGTTGGTACACAGGTTCGTCGTCATGGTATTACCGTGCCGCTTTAGAATCTATTTTAGGATTTCAACTACGTGGTGATAAACTAAAAATCAATCCATGCATTCCAGAAACGTGGCGTGCATTTGAGATAAAATACCGCCACAAAGACACCCAATACACTATCGAGGTTAGAAATCCCAATGGATGTCGTAAGGGCGCTGTGAAAATAGAACAAGAGGGACGCCTTTTATCTGAATCAGAAATTTTATTGGTGAATGATAAGCGTGAACATCATGTTGTCGTTACCCTAATCGAAAAAACACCAACGACACATCTGGGGCTACCAACCCCAATATAAATAAACATAAATAAATAGTCATGAAATAGAAAAATAAAAAAGCCCTATCTTGCGATAGGGCCAATAAGTGTCGTTCTATAAAAATTACTAAAAATCTATCTTAGATGCTGCGTCGAAAAACTGATATCTTTTTTAAAGTGCCCGATAAGCGCTTTGTAATTTTGCTGAAAGGCAATTTGATTAATGCGAGAATAAGCATCCTCATTGGTATCTTTGATGGCTTTAATTTTCAAAAGGGCCTCTTCTTTCCCTAACTTAGCATTTGTTGTTGGCTTATTCATTTCCATATCAAACCTCCTTGTACTTTTAAACGAGTGCAAACCGTCGGCCCAAGGTCAGAACGTGTAGATTTCATTTAACTTAACTTTTAGGGAAAAATGCCACAGATGTCAGGAGTTTTGCCCGATCGACTATACTCCGCTCCAATACATAGAAACACTAGAACTAAAATCACAAGAAAATCTAAAAAGACATTTTCAATTATTCGCCAGAGTCTGAATCTAGCCACTCACCATCCGTCGGCTCCGGCCGATAAGTATTAGAAAGCAACAACGCCTGCCGACGTTGTCGAGGATCGTCCCCATTCTGATCAATAAAATTATCCACAATTTTCTGAATTCGTGATTCATCAATACCAAGACGTCTCAGCTTCTCCAGTGCCACAGCAATGCAGCGATCACGCTCTTCATCCATTGCCGTTTTTCTTTGTACCAGTTTGCGATCTAGGTACTTTGAAAAATAAGCCACCTTTTCTTCTTGGGTCACCTTCAATTCGTCCATCAATGAAAGAAATGTTAAAGCCACATCAGGAAACGCACTTAACGTATCTTCAAATGTAATCATAATTTCGAAATATGTAGTGTCACTATTTTCAAGGAGTGCCATCTTCACAGTGTCTTTCAATTGTATCGAATTTCGTGTCGGCTTGTCGTAGGTCACCAATGCATTGTACACAGCCAGCAAACGCGCGGTCAGTGTCGATGATACATAGCTAAACACATTCATTTCACCAACAAGGTAAGCATCTTTGATATAAATGCCTGCCAGTTGTTCGATAGCGTCCACTTTCTTCGCATCTTCACGCATAGATTCTGGTATCGCCTTTTTAGGCGATTCGGCATTATCAGTTTTTATCTGCAAAGTGGCTTTTAAAGCCGCAGCGGCAAATACAGCGAAATCAGGGACTACTCGGGGTGGTCTAAAAATTTTCAGTGGTTTGGCTCGGGCGATACGGAAAGTTTGCTCTTTGTCGAGTTTGATACCAACCAGTTGGTCCACCTTGATAGAATAGAGCGCAAACTGTTCTTTAAAATAGTAAGCGCACCCAGCCGTACTTACGATCAGCGAAAATATCAGAACTGGAGATAAAATACTTTTCTTCATAGAATTTTAGTTTAGAACATTTTTATGTATCAAAAAATCCTTTTCCACACTTGTTCTCAAAAGAGTTCGTCAATAGCGGGAGCACCCGTAAAATTCTCAGACGTTTGAAGAGCGCCTCAGCTTGATACCTTGTTAACCACTTGTTTCAATTGATTGCGAGTCTTAACATGTATAAGTTTAGATTGGTTTTCAGGTCTATTTAAAATCCTTAGTAACTCTGGATTCATAAGGCGATGTTGTTTTTTTAAAGTCTGATACATCTTTTTAAAATGATCCCATCGCCATTCCCTTACCCCGACAGGCATCTCGGATCGAGGCTTTATCAGAATACCGAGCTGTCGTTTTACTAGCCATCCCATATTATGCCATAGTGGAAAGTCTATATAAATAATGACATCGGCTGTTTTCAAATGCGCTGGCAGCATATCCAGCGGTCCGTGACCGTCTAAAATCCACTCCGGACGATCCAGTGCCGATTTTAATTCGCTTCGAATCTGATCAAGATTTTTTTTTGTCAAATCAGAATTGAACTCGATTTGGTCTACATGAATGATCGGAAACGACAATACCTGAGCCAGTTTCCGCGCAAGTGCCGTTTTCCCTGAAGCAATGGACCCAAGCAATAGAATGCGTTTTTTCAATTCAACATTCCTTTAGAAATCCCAAAATGTTGTTTTACGTTTTCTAGAAAATCCTTCACCCCAATGTTTTACACCAGGTAAAAAGCGGAACAACAAAGGATGCAACAATCGTCGTGGCATTAATCGTCGCAAGTAATAAAAGAATTCGGCACCCAACCCCGCAGGCACCCACAACGGTGGACGTTCTGTTTGCACGACAAGCAAAATTAAATTTGCCACCGATCCAGCCGATGTTCGCGACAGTCCCATTAATTTTGATATAAATGGTTTCATCGATTTATAAAATTGCGAATATTCATCATTACCCTCTTCGGATTGACGACCACGTTCAGTGTAGCGAACATTTTTAAATGATTCTGAATGAATGAATCCCGGTTGCACCAACGACACGTCGATACCAAACGGACGCATTTCATACCATAGAGCTTCACTGGCACCTTCCAAAGCCGCCTTAGAGGCCGAATACGATGACATGGTCGGCATCGCCAACATCCCACTGACTGAACTGATATTTATAATTTTACCACGACCTTTCTTGCGCATGTTTGGCAATACGGAACGGATCAGTGACATCGGTCCAAAATAATTCGTGGCCATTTGTAAAGATTCATCTTCACTGGTCATATGTTCGATCACTGAGCGATACGATATTCCGGCGTTGTTAATTAAAATATCAACTCCTTCCCATTCATTGCAAATTTTTGAGACCACACTTTTCCTGGATACATCATCTGTGATATCGAGTTCATAGATACGCAGATTTTCACGGGGTGAAAACTGATCCAACAATTTATTAATTGAGTTTTTACGGGCCGTAATGACCACGCGATAATTGGGAATACTAGTGAACAACTTGGCCAATTCTAACCCAATCCCTGACGCACAACCAGTAATCAAAATAACGGGCTTATAAGAATTAGGTCGAATCCGTTTAAACCAATAAACATATTTATACGCCGACATTGAGTCTACCCCTCATTCAAAAACACCGTTTCCAACGAGTATATTTAACAGTCCCTATAAAATACAGTCAAAAAGTATCGATCACTAACGGCGACGTCGATACTAGTTTAATTGATAGATAATCACGAATAAAGGCATCGCCTTTGTCCGTGTGGGAATTTACGGCCGTAACCGTAACTACTTTCATTCCTGCACGTTGACCAGCTTGAACACCAGCAGGCGCATCTTCAAAAACGACACAATTTTCTGGTGCGAATCCTAATTTTCTCGCTGCCAGTAAAAAACCCTGCGGGTCTGGCTTACCGTTTGTGACATCTTCACCTACGACAATCACTTTAGGTCGTGGAATATTTAGAAATTCCATCCTAACCTTGGCCAATTTTATCGTACACGAAGTAACGATGGCCCAGCGATCTGGCGGCAAGGTATTTAAAAAATCAATCGCACCCGGAAGCACTTTTAAACCTTCGGTATCTGCCGCTTCACGATCTATAAATTCATTATTGGCTTCCGGTTGAGGCAAATGCGGGGCGAACATTTTTATCGTATCCAAAGATCTACGACCATGACAATTGGTGACGACTTCGTTAGGGTCTAATCCCTGGTCAATTGCCCACTGCGACCAAACGCGATTCACGACCGCAATGGAATTAATCAATGTTCCATCCAGATCAAAAAGAAATGCATCGGCTTGAAATCGCAATTTGCCTCCAAATTTAATATATGACATCCTAGCGCCATGGGAGACTTTTATGAAGTGGTTTATCATCTTAGCTAGTTTTTTCTACATCTGTTTCGCACAGTCAGCCGCTAAACCTAAAGAACAACCTAAACTACGTTCCATGGCCGAAGTGATTGAACAGTCCGCTAAATCAGACTGGCGTCCCCTGAATCCTGAAAACACGGTGTACATGGAATTAAACAGCGGCCGTGTGATCATTGAACTCGCGCCTGGATTTGCACCAAACCATGTTGAAAATGTTAAGGCATTTATAAAGGAAAAATATTGGGATGGCTTGGCCATTGTGCGCACCCAAGACAACTACGTCGTTCAATGGGCCGATCCCAATAGCGAAAAACCAGAATTAAAAAAAACGATAAAGAACGCGAAACCTAAATTGCCCGCAGAATTTGACAGCCCATGGGACACGAAGAAGCCCTTTGTGAAACTAAAAGATGGTGATGTCTATGCTCCCGAAGTTGGCTTCGTGGATGGCTTCCCGGTAGCGCGCGATTTGAAAACAAAACGAGGTTGGTTATTGCACTGTTATGGTGCTGTTGGTTCTGGTCGCGACAATCCAACAGACAGTGGTGGTGGTTCAGAACTGTACGCCGTGATCGGACACGCGCCTCGCCACCTGGATCGCAACGTGACCTTGTTAGGCAGAGTCGTTTATGGAATGGACTTATTTTCTTCACTACCACGAGGCAAAGGACCACTTGGGTTTTATGAAAAGAACCAACCATTTGTTGGAATCAAATCAGTTCGCTTAGCTAGCGAAGTTCCTGAGCGCGAACGTACAAATTTAGAAATCATGAAAACAGATTCTAAAACTTTTTTAGATGTGATTCAGTCACGCCGCCATCGCCCAGAAGAATGGTTCGCCTACCGTGCTGATAAGATCGAAATTTGCAATGTGCCGATCCCTACACGCATCGTGGCTGCACCCTAAAAATAAGGAAGGTGAAATATCACATCGGATACCCCACCTTCCTGACGTCTTCGAACTAATTAAACTAAATACTATTTAGTTTACTAGTGAGACGATTTTTTGTTTTTTTCGTCCATATGTTCAAGCTTATTACCCGCTTTATAAACGGCACTCCCCAGCTTTTCAGCTCCGGCGTTTTTAATTTTTTCGCCAGCGCGCTCAACCATATCACCTGCTTTTTGGCTGAGTGATTCTTTGTTTGGTTTCTGAGGGAAGTTTTGATTTTTTGAATTCGCCATCGTTTGCTCCTTGTATTGAAACGTCTTTGATGAAGCGCCATCGCTTCATCTTTAGTTACGCCAACCACTAGTACAAATTGCGTTCCAACAGCGAACCTAGGCTAATTTCGCTCTCGTCATGTCTTGAGAGGAATATGTCCCCTTTAAGCGCTGCCATTTACCTCAAGATGTTAACCGGCAATTTCAATTCAGAGCTTGTTTTAATAATCCATGATGCAACATCAAATCAGGAACAACAGGAATTAGACTGCGATATTTCTTAGAAAAAGGTGTATCTGTGACTTGAATCAAAAGTTCGTTCACAGACTTTTTTAAAACCTCGACTTGATCATTTTCAATTGGTTCTTTTTGGAAATAGACTTCGTCCACAGTGCTCATCAATTGGCTTAAACTTCTAAGCCACGCAAACTCCGGATCATTCAACAATACTTGCAGGCGTTCATTTGGACCCAGTGGTTTCATCGTTTTTAGTTCACGCAGTTCCATTTCATTTTCCATAATGGTTTTATGAACACGCGCCATTGCGGATGAAATTTGTCCTAATTGTTCTTTCAATTCTGCACTTGTTTTCATAGGTATTTCCTTAACACAATCATCATATAATATAACGGGGCGTCACTGGCAAGAATGATTGCACGAAATTAAGTTTATTTGGTCTACTTGGTGCTATGAAAAAAACGAGTTTAGCCTTTCTTTTAGCTGCGGCCATCGGCACATTTGCACTCTCTTCATGCACAAACAAATCATCGGAACCGACCGTTTGGATTTACACCTCGCTATACAAAGATACAGTGGCTGAAATTCAACCGCAGTTAGAAAAAGAATTCCCCGGTGTAAAATTTAATTTTTATCAAGCGGGCTCAGAAGATGTCGCCGCCAAAGTTCAAGCCGAAGACATGGCCGGAAAAATTCAAGCCGATGTTTTAATATTTTCTGATCGCTTTTGGTTTGAAACAATGGCGACCCAAAACAAATTATTAAATTATAAACCCGCCAACTCAGATAAAGTGGATTCAGCTTTCAAAAATACAGATGGGGCTTTTACCACTGTGAGTTTCCCCATTATGGTCCTAGCTTACAATTCTGATGTTGTGGCGGAAAAAGACGCACCTAAGTCGTTCAAAGAATTAACTCTGCCAAAATGGAAAGGCAAAATCTCGACGGGCAGTCCTTTAGCATCTGGTACCGCGTTTACGACGGTTGCTTTCCTAGCAAAATTGTACGGTTGGGATTTTTTCAAAGACCTTCGCAAAAATGATTTAATTGCGGAAGGTGGCAATTCCGGAGTTGTACGCAGATTGCAAAGTAAAGAACGCCCCGTTGGCATCGTCCTTTTAGAAAATGTATTACGTCTTTCAACAACCGATCCACGAGTTAAACACACGTTGCCGGAAGATGGCGCCATTGTTCAATCCAATGTACTTGGAATCATTAAAAAAGAGGGCGACCAAACGATCGCGAAAAAAATAGCTGACTGGTTTTTTGCACAAAAAGGCCAAGAAGCGATGGCAAAATCTTTCATGTACCCGTCGGTTCCAGGCGGACCCGCTCCCGTCGGTGCACCTGAATTTTCAGTCGTGATGAAAACGGCCCCCAGCTGGTCAAAAGAATTTGTGAAGGAAACCATGTCGTCTCGCGAAAAAATCAAAGACGAGTTTTCTAAAATCGTATTCTAATGCGTAAAATTTTATATTCTTTCGTATGGCTAGTGGTCCTATTGATTTTCATCGCACCGCTAGCGTATCTGGTCAGCTTACCAAGCCATTCACAATTTTTAGAGATTTTGACTCATCCCAATCAAATCAAAGCCATTCAAAATACGATATCAGTGTCCCTTGCCGTTGGCTTCTGCTGCGTTGTTTTGGGTGTACCACTGGCATGGCTACTAACCCGCACTCATTTACCATTTAAGGAAAAACTGAGGACTTGGTTCTGCCTACCCTATGCTATCCCACCCTATGTGGGTGCGATTGGATGGATTATTTTAGCTAATCCCAATAGCGGTATATTAAATACTGTTTTTGGTTTGGGTCTGAATATTTATTCGTTTTGGGGACTCGTTTGGGTTGAAACCAGCTTCTTGTTTACATTTGTTTTACTCACCACTCTGACAGCACTCGACCGCATGGATTCATCACTGGAAGAAGCCGCTCGACTATCGGGTGCGAATGCATGGCACGTGTTTCGCGATATTTCTTTGCCGCTGCTGCGTCCAGCGATTTTTAACGGATTTGTGTTATCTTTTTTAGCAACGGCCGCTAGTTTTGGCGTACCGGCCATGATTGGTGGACCAGCTCGTTTGTATTTAATGACAACACAAATATACACCTCTCAGCGTATGGGCACAGCACAAGGTGTTCAGATGGCTGTCGGTGTTTCTGTTTTACTAATGATCGCAACGCTTGTTCTGCTTTTCATTGTTCAAAATACGATGGAAAAACAAAAATCCTATTTGGTAGGTGGTAAATCAACACGCCCATCACTTTTGCCTTTAAGGCAGGCGACTTGGCCCGTTTTCATTTTACTTTCCGTGTTATTGTTTGCCGTGTTTATATTACCACTGTTGGGTTTACTGATTTCCGCATTGAGTTCGGTTCAGGGTCACTGGTCACTGGACAATTTAAGTTTCAATAATTTTTATCGCGTACTATTCCAAACGGAAGAAACTCTTCGCGCCATCACAAACTCTTTAGTTTTGGGATTCAGCGCGGCGGCCATTTGCACTGTATTTAGTTTTTTCGCCGCCTATTTCCCCGTTAAGACCGTTTTACGCGGCCGCAGTCTTCCGGGAATATTGGCATCGATTCCATTTTCAACACCGGGTAGCGTCCTAGCCCTCGCGCTGATTTTGACATTCAGCCAGGGCTACTTTGGAATCGGTCCCTCGCTGTACAACACTCTAGGAATGATACTAATCGCTTACATCGTAAAATACATGAGTTTAAGTATTAAGACTATGCAAGATGGCTATTCGCAAATTCATCCGTCACTTGAAGAAGCCGCACGTGTTTCCGGTGCCGGCTTTCACGCCGTACTGTGCACGATTTATCTACCCCTCTTAAAATCTTCTCTTATCGCATCGGCATTTTTTATTTTCATGCCGGTCATGAGTGAACTGACGATGACAATATTACTGACTGGCCCAGGACTAGAGACAGTGGGCACGTTAATATTTTCGCTCCAGGAATATTCCGACGTCGCTGGCGGCGGCGCTTCGGTGTTATCATTATTAGTCGTATTTATTATTTTCAGTCTTAACTTCGCTCTAAAAAAATTATCGAAAGGACGCTACGGACTATGAGTCAGTTACAGTTTACTAACGTCGGAAAACTATTTAACGGTAATATCTGGGCCGTAAAAGATTTCAACCTTTCTATCGCAAATGGTGAATTCGTCAGTTTTCTAGGTCCTTCTGGCTGCGGCAAGACAACTACACTACGAATGATTGCTGGCTTAGAAGAAAACACCCATGGTGTAATCAAGTTCGACAACGATATTGTGTCTGATCCAGAAAATAAAAAATACTTACCACCTGAAAAACGCCACGTCGGAATGATGTTTCAGTCCTACGCCGTTTGGCCGCACATGAATGTTTTTGAAAACGTGGCCTACCCGTTGAAGTTTCAAAAACTAAATAAGAGCACAATCCTGAAAGAAGTCTCAGACGTATTAAAAATCGTCGAACTCGATGGCTTAGATAAAAGAAAACCTAATGAATTGTCGGGCGGCCAACAGCAACGCGTGGCTTTAGCGCGGGGCCTGGTGATGAAACCAAGAATTCTTTTGTTAGACGAACCTCTGTCAAATCTGGATGCCAAGCTGCGCGAAAAAATGCGACGAGACATTAGAGAAATTCAGCAGCGTTTGAAACTGACTTTGGTTTACGTGACACATGATCAAAGAGAAGCCTTTCAAATGAGTGACAAGGTTGTTGTGATGAACAAAGGACAAATCGAGCAAATTGGGACGCCTTTGGAGATTCAGAAATCACCCAAGACAGAGTTTGTTCGTGAATTTGTGGAGATTGGGGCATCCTAGATCTTGAAATAATATTCCCAAAATTGAGAGTTAAGAAGATCTATTTTCCAAAGACGGCTTCAGGTCGAGATGGAGGTCTTCCTATTCTGGATTCGTGAATTAAAGGCTTGAAAAAGCCTCGGCAATCCTCGCCGTGCGCTTTGCGCCGGCTGTGGAACTCATTTTTTCAAGCCTTTAATTCACGAATCCAGAATAGGAAGACCGAGCTTGATTTGAAATCTTTGAAAAACAGATTTTCTTAATTCTCAATTTTTTACCCGCGTCGGGGGCGCCTAGTCGGGGGCGCCTAGCTGCGAGCGCCTAGCTTCGCCCTTTTTTTATTTCATTTCGAGACATCTTTTTTTGGTACGTAAACTTCGCAGTGATGGTCGTGCGCGAAAAGTAACTTTCTTGGCCTGAGTAGTTTAATTAGATTTATAAATGAAATAACCCACACCGTTATGGCTTGGTCGTTGCACTACTATAAAGACAGAAGCGGCCACAAAGTCTTTCCCCCAAAGACGGCCCTTCTCCCCCCAACAAACCCTGCTTCCCCCAGCGGGGTTTTTCTTTTTGATCATTAAAAAAATTATGACTAAGGCGTCTCCGCTTGGATAATTTTAAAAGTCGAGTGTCCCTTTGTATTTCCGTAGCGCCAATTCAAGATCGGTCTTCCTTTTTTTGAGATTTCTTTTTTAAGGTATATGGAAAAATGAGTTCCGCAGACAGGCGTTCAGCGCCGGCGAGGACTGCCGAGGCTTTTCCATATACCTTAAAAAAGAAATCTCAAAAAAAGGAAGACCCCGCTCGCACCCCTGGCCCTAGCGAAGGAAACACAAAAGAACTCTCAACTTTTAAACTAAGGTCTTCAATTATTCGAGGATAGCGACAAAGTCCCCTTCGAACTCCGTGCAGACCTTAGATTTAGATTCCACTTGAGCTCTCAAAGTCACCTTAGCCTTTTGCTTACGAGAAAGCTTATCAAAAAACTCGGTCTGAGATTCCAAAGACCACGATGCCTTAGCCAAAAAGTTTTCCCCCACAGGCGCGTTGTAACTAATCTTCCCATCAGAAATCACGATATTGTTCGTCGTATAGCCACGATCACGCAAACCCACCAGAAACAATCCATAACAAGACAGCGCACAAGCAGAATACTGACTGCCACCAAACGCCGTCCCTTTGTGATTCTTATTTGCATCCAGTTTAAATTTCAAAATCACTTCATCGGAGGTCGACTTGATTACATCAAGGCCCATCGATTTTGTGATCGGAATTTCTTGATTCAACAAATCTTGTAATTCTTGAGGGGTCATACTCGTTCCTATTTTAGTAGGTTTAGTACCAAATCAATTTCTTCGTCTTTGTTATAGGCATGGGGAGACAATCGAACTCCAGGGCCTCGTTTCGCGTAGGCGATTCGTGCGGAAGTTAACCTAGTTTCGATGTCTTTTTGCTTTTCAGGCGTGGAAAATTTGAAATTTACGATAGGACCACCGGCGCAGAACAACTCACCACCCGCCGATTTGATGCCGTCACGCAGGCGATCGGCCAGCCGAGACGCTTCTTTATAAATATTTTCAATTCCAAATTCGCTAAATAAATCTATTGTGGCGCCCATCGCGTTCACTTCGATCATGGCTTTGGATCCCGGTTCAAATCGGTGCGGCGTCTTTTTTGGTTCGCTAGTAAAACTTTTCACCGTATCGGGATCACCGTATGTCATGGCTCCCAATTCAATCGGCGTTATGTCCAACAGTCTTTCTTTTTTGATCAGCATGTAACCGCCGCCATAGGATGAACACAACCATTTATGACTGCCTCCACAAACTATATCAAAACCACACTCTTTGAAATTAAAAGGCCGAACGCCAGCGCCTTGAATAATATCAGCGACTAACCAAATCCCTTTACCTTTAACTGCTTTTGAAATCGCCGCCAAGTCACTGACCGCGCCCGTCGAGTATTGCACCCAGGAAATCGCGATGACTTTGGTTTTTGATGTCACACTGGCTAGAATCGTTTCCGTCGGCGTCTGCCAATGTGTCGATTTCATTTGAATAACATTAGCTCCCGCATTCTGTGCAGCCATCCGCCAAGGATAGAAATTAGAAGGGTATTCTTGATCCCAAGTTAGAATTTCATCCTCCTCTTGCAGCGGAATTCCAAACGCAGCCTGTGACAAGGCCGACGCCGTCGTCTGAAAGTAGGCCAGTTCATTCACATCAGCGCCCAAAAATTTTGCCAGTTTTTCACGAACGACTTCGGTCTGCGCCCAACCCGCCATCGAACAGGCAGCACCTTCTTTATAGAAGCGTTCAAGCCATTGGGTCGCTATTTTTTGATTCACATCAGGAATCAAAGCCTGACCAGCATTGTTTAAATTACAGTGTTCTTTAGAGTAGAAAAAATGAGATTTGAATTCGCTGATTTCCATATGAAAAAACTGTAGCAAGACTTGCTTAGACCGGCTAGCGAAATCGAATCCCAGAGTGGAGCAAAAACTTATATCAATATGAAACATCCACTACTCAAATACCGTTTCAAATTAATAACTTAACATAGATCTTTTTAATACTTCCTGAGGTCTTGCCGATAAAAGCATATACGCTTTTTGAATCTGCTTTTAACTGCCCTTACCGGCTGCGCGAACGACTATCCGTCGTTAGGCTACAAGTTCACCGGAAACTGAGAAAAATATGAAACTGGATAGTTTTGAAAATAAAGTAAACCTCATCGCCTTTGTCATTTGCTTAACCATCCTGTTCTCAGTCTATCGCGAGTTTAATTCAGGTATGATTCAACAGGGTCATTCGATTTTAAATCAATTCAATGACATCCACGCTAGCCTTCGTATGGAAACTCAGCTGATCACTAAATTTGTTGCTACCGGAAGAAAATTTGCAGAGAATTATTTTCTCTTTTCACGTGAGAAGACGAGTCCCTGGCTGAAGTATTTAAAGTACGATCCGAAAATCAAAGGTACCTATTTAGAGGGCCTGCCGGACGGCTATATTCAACAAAAGATGGGCAATCTGACCACTCACTCTCGTTTAGCCTCGTTTTCTGCTGACAAACGGATTGAAATCAATATGGCATTGGAATTGGGAGCTTATTTTGCCCCTAGCCTTTTTGAAATTAAAAGTTCGCCCTGGTTTTATTACACAAGTAACGACTTTATGTATTTAGCACCTTACATTGACCCACATGAGTTTTTCTTTTCTAAATCGATCGTTGCTGAAAAAGAATTCTATAGAAACGCCCTTCCTGAAAACAATTCCAATCGTCAGGGTTTTTGGACTTCGGTCTACGTAGACGAGGCTGGGTTGGGACTCATGGTCACTTATTCAGAACCTGTCTACGATCGTGACACATTCAAGGGCTCTGTTTCTATGGATGTCACCATAGACCAATTCAATTCAGTTTTAAAGAATCGTAATTTACCAATTGGTAAACTCGTCCTATACAATCATGCAGAGCAAGTGTTAGCGGATCCATCCAGTGTCGAATCAGCAGATAAGAAAATTTCAAAAGCTAGCGATTTGGTGCCGGCTAATTTAATAAATTTGGCAAAATATTCTAAGAATCAAAACTTTTCTAACCTGACAGATCTAGATAGCAATTTAGTTTACTACGAAGATTTTCCTGAACTGAGTTCCACTCTGGTCTATTTTGTCGCCACAAATGAATTGAAGTGGTTAACCATTAAAAAAATGTCACCGTTGATTGTATTCTCTCTTCTATGCACGCTTTTAGTTTTTTGGCTGCGTCGGGCATTTCTGAATGACTACTATATGCAACAGAGTCTAATACAGAATGCAAAAATGTCAGCGCTAGGTCGCATGGCTGCCGGAATGGCTCACGAGATCAACAACCCTCTGGCTATTATCGTAGGTAAAGCTAATGGACTCAAACGCATCGTCGACAAGCAAAAAACAATTGATATGAATTTACTCAGCCAAGATCTGGGGAAAATTTTGAACACATCAAATCGAATCGCGAAAATTATCAGTTCTCTGCGATCATTTTCGCGCAATGGCACTCAAGACCCGTTCTTTGAAGTCAGTTTGTCCGCTTGGCTTAATGAATCGCTGGAATTATGCCGCCAAACTTTGCTTTCCCATTCGATTCAACTCAAAGTTGCCGAAATTCCAAAAGTAGTCATTGTTTGCCGCGAATCCCAACTATCGCAAGTGCTTTTAAATCTTCTTAATAACAGTGTGGATGCTGTAAAAAATCAAGACGTCCGCGAAATATCAATCAGCTTTGAAGTGACTAAAAATTTTCTTTTGCTGTATGTACGTGACACTGGCCCGGTCATCCCACAAGATGTACAATCACGTTTAATGGAACCATTTTTTACAACCAAAGCTCCTGGCGCGGGAACTGGGCTAGGTTTATCTATTTCTCTTGGAATTATGCGCGAACATCATGGTAATATGAGATTCGTACCGAATGATCCGCAAACTTGTTTCGTAATGGAAATTCCGCTTAAAACATGAAGATTTATTTTTTCACTCTTTTATTTGCTTCAACTGGTTTTTCGGCCGATCTACTCACAAACTGTGCCCGTTTTAATGAGGCTCCGAAATGGCTAAATCTTTCCAGGGTTAATCGCATTGCCGACTCAGTGACCCGCATTATGGAATGGGATATCCGCCGGGTTGATGTAAAATGGTATCAAAATCAAAAAGAATTCGAAGCGGCCCATTCACTTGGTCCTATGGCACTGGCCGTTACTCAACGTGGACAAAATCGAATTCTACTTGGACCAAAAGTCGTCGACAGCAATTTTGATCGCGTGTTTGGACACGAACTAGTTCATATTACTTCGGCACAGAAATACAAAGACGCGATTCCAAAATGGCTTGAAGAAGGCATGGCCAATCACATCGCTAATTTCGGCAAAGTCGATTATAAATCCATGGCAAAACTTTCTCTTCCTAAAGACGTTACAAAGATGACTCATCCGATGAAAGGCAACGAGCAAGATATTTTAAATCATTACACCACATCGCAAGCGTTAGCAGAGATGCTAAATGCCCGATGTGATTTTAGAAATTTATTACGATTAAGCGTGCAAAGAAAAATGGAAGACTATTTGGAAAAGGTCTGTCGCATCAGTGATATCAACCAGACCTTTCAAAAATGGGTCAACGATCAAGCCGCCCTTAAGAAATAACTATTTTGTCATTGTCTTTAAACCAGGACCAGAAATTTTATCAATCCACAACTCATAGCTGCGCAAGTGAATTGTGGATTGGTTCAGTCCATTGTAGTCGCTACCAAAATACATCCTTCCACCCGAAAGCGTGGGATGATTTGTAATATAAGTAGCTGCATTTGTACCGGCCGATGAATTCAGTGCCCAGTTAAAACCATACGAAGAAGAGCTCGAAAAACTCATTGCGATTTTGTTAATTCCCTTAACAGCCGCAAAACCGCTTGAATACAATGTGTAGTACTCTGAACCGCCTACCGACAGCATTTCAAAACCTACGGCATCGCCATAGTAAACATTGGCACCAAATCGTTCCGACGCACAATTTGAACCACAAACAGCAAACAAAGCTCCCGCGTTGGGTCGACTACCTTCAGGACGTGAGTATTCAAAACGAATGGAACTTTCAGTCGCTGACGCATAAGAGGGCGCTCCTGAACTAATATCGACAGAGAATACGTCAGCATTTCGGGAAGCGGCCGCACCTGACGTCGCTATATACGAAGTCGCTGACTCGCCAATTTCTAGCTGCGCACCCCAGAAATAAGTCTGTCCGCTCACTGTATTGTCTCGATTGGGCGAGAGCGTAGATCCTCCATGATAAACAGGATACAAATACAGTTGAATACCGGAACCACCCTTTGCCATATAGTTAGTCCAAATTCTAAACCAGCCATTTTTCAATTTCTGTACACCAAAATTTGAACTCACATCCCCACTCCAAGGATCGTACATCCCCACGACATTTCCCGTGTCTAAATCCAGAACAACACCGGAATATCCGTAACTGCCGCCGTATTCATGAATTTTCATTCCCACAAAACGGGCCGTATCTTTTTTCACGAAAACAGAACCTGAATATACAGAACCAGGGGATGGCGCCACCGCCTGTGATGATGCATAAGCCATATTTGTATATGTCGGATTGTTCCAAGCAATCACATCGCTATAACTGTTCCCTGCGGGATCCTGAATCACGGACGACGATGCAATATTAGAAAACGACTTATTCCAGTTACCAGCTGACATATAGCTGCTGTATACCACCAAATTCGTGCTAGCAGGCTCGATCAATAACCCTAACGAACTGTAGGACGTGGATGGATCAGGATTTCGATCAAACCGAGGCGTTCCGGCGGAGGCATCCACCAACGTACCGGAGGCATCGTAATACTTACCGCCACTAGCGCGGGTAAAGCTGTATCCCGCCGGCAATTGCTGTGCGGTGAAATTGTTAGCGAATACACTTTGCACTGTTTGTGCTGTAAAATTAAATGATACTCCTGAATTATCGGCCACAGTGAACGCTGCGGTTTCTGCAACTACTGGAAAATAGATATCACCATTGAGCACCCCTGTGCCCGCAGTTTTGGTGATTACAAATGGAGGTAACCCCGTGAACGGGATCATTAATAATTTTAAATCAAGTGGAAAATTCGACGCTACTTTATGCGCTGATAGTCCCCAAACGGTTGCTAATGACGGTCGCGAACCCACATTAAATGAAATGTTTGTTTGCGATAGTCCTGGCGCTTGAAAAACAATGTTCCCATCAATTGCGATCGGAGTCAGATTATCAGGCTGAAAAAACACGGCGACCATATTTGAATTTGCAGGGATCGTCGCTACGTTTCCAAGACTGTTTTTACAACTAGAATCAGAATACATAGGAAACGGAGTTGTCACTGATACCGCTGTTGCCGTATTTAAATACGCCGAATATCCATTTTGATATTGGGTGTAAATTGTGGCTCCAACACACGTACCAGGAGCCATCGAGTATGAGTTCGCATAAACAGACAATTTATACCGGTAGTTTGCAAAATAATTCATGCTGTAGGCCGATACACCCGTCGTTGTTAGCTGAATCGACTGAATGCCATAGGTCAACGGTGAAAAAGAAAATTCTGTCGACGAAACTCCCGCCGAGGCGACTTGAACACCATTACTGTTCGCCCCACAATATTGATCGGAAAAGAAATTGGCCGTTGAACCGCCGCCGGAAAAATTGAGAATAACAGCCGCGGGTATAACAATAGCTGTGTAGTTTTCATTCAGAAACGTAACGGATGCATTTACACACTCGCCGATGATAGTTTGATTGCTATGACGAACTTCAATATTAGCCAGCGTTTGACTGCCAGAACCTACCTCAATCGTTTTCCTACCGTCAATGAATCCGCTATAACTAGCGACGATTGAAACTTTAGTTCCAAAAGAAGCCGCTGTTTTTAAATAAATGGGTGAAGAGGATTTTCCCGTTGAAAAATTCACGCTGGTAGTTTGTGTTGTGCACGAAGAGTCAGAATATAAACTGCCGTTAGTCACGCTAATGGATGCAGGTGAATAGTGAGCGGAATAAATCGAATTATTCATATACTTTGCATCGACCTTGATTTCATAACAGCCTTCAGCAAGAATTCGCTGGGGCGCATAGATTTCAAATGATTTTTCGTCATAGCTACGAACTTGGACTCCGACCAACGCCCCACTCGATAAAGCATCAGGATTCGATCCAAATGAAATATCCAGATCTAAATAAGTCGCTGCATTTTTCGAGGGCGCCATAAACCAAACTTGTTTACGATCTTGGCCTGCTATAAAGGTCAGCTCGCTAACGGAACTATTTGTAGTACAATTTTCATATGTACTATACATCGTTAATGCGGATCCGTTGCCCAACAACTTAAACGTCGTCGCTGATTTTACACTGGCATAATCGCTATAAGCATTTTGTCCTACGATATCGACAGCCTGACATGTGCTTTCGACAATTTGATTAACAGGAAAGAAATCTTTTTTGATAACTAAACGAGTGGCTGGATTATCACCACTGCCACCGCCATTGCCTTCCGGAAAATCGGGACCATCACAACGATCGATAAACTTATCGGTATCAAATGTCATATTCATTTGGATAGTCATTGTTTTACCAGCTTCCAAATTAATGGCACCCGTTTCAGCCATCAAATACCCATTACCGTAATTATCGTGACTGGTCTCTAATGCTGGGCAATCACCACTTTTAGAGTGAAAACCAACCAATCGAAATATCCGCCCAGGCCCACTCTCTAAATCCTCCATTACGATTTGCGCGCCAGTTCCCACAATTTTACTTAAAGGACCCACATAAAATGAAAGTGGCGCACCAAGGGTTGTTGCTTTCTTATAGCAATGATTACGCCGTAACGCTTCGATTGGACCAGAAAGCGCGACAGCGAAACAATTCAGCGGGCGTGTCCCCTCAAATCCAGTTGGCGCGGGATCGCTGCTCATTGTTTGCAAAGAACTTTTTTGAATTAATTTATTTACGTAATTGTTAGCAGAAATATTTTGCAGTTTTGCCTGAAGTTGACTGCTAGTAGGTATTTGAATAACTACCTGCGCGCCGTTTTTATCACTCGCTGAACGCGTACACGAAATTGTAAATACAAGGATCAGCCCAAGGCCATAAATTAGATATTTTTTCATATGGAACTGATCGGCTTTTCTGCCACTTCACTTGAAAAAAAAGCGCCTCATAACGAGACTCTTTTTCAGTCTTTACGTTTTTAGAGCCGAATTATTCAGCTGTGTATTTCAGCTCAGTCTTGATTGAGGTAGGTCTTGACTCAGAAGAGTTAGATTTGTCATGAGTACCGAAATATAACGTATCACCGTTATCAATACGATATACGTTGAATTCTTGTCTTGGAACACGGATGTTGTAGCAAGAAATATCGTCCGAAGAACCGGTGACATCACGACGGTCATTTACATTCCAGTCTTTAGCGCCACAGACACCAATCTGATTAGCGATCACCAGTCCCTAACGCCTTCGATTTTTCGGTGAAGCTCTAGGGAACGAACGGATGATAAAAAATGGCTGACGTGGGTAAGAATTAAAAGCGACGAAAGAGAGAGCGAGCGAGAACTTAAGTTCCCGCCTCAGACTTAGCCACCGAAGGCTGAATAGAAAAGCAATAGCCTTTCTTAACAACCGCTTTTAAATGATGACCTGTAATTGAAATTTTCTTACGTAAAGACGAAATATGGGTATCGATCGTATGTGCAGAAACGTGAACGGAATCACCCCACACAGCGACCAACAATTCCTCGCGAGAAATCACAACACCTTCGTTTCTTAGGAAGTGCACTAGCAACTTGAACTCGATCGGAGTTAAATTCAGTTCGGTTTCTGGCCCACCCGACGGGACTAAGAAAATTCTGTGCGATGTTAAATCGACGCGAAAATCTGATTTGCGAAATGTTGTTTGCAACGGACCTTGAGGACGACGTTTTAATTTTGATTCTATACGGGCTGAAAACTCTTTTGGTTCAATGGGTTTAACGATGTAGTCATCAGCACCCAAAGAGAAGCCAAGAACGCGGTGATCCACGTCTGCTTTCCATGTTAAAAAGATGATGGGTAAATTTTGAAATCTTTGCTGATCCCGAATTTTTTTGCAAAATTCGAAACCGTTACCGTCTGGAAGCTCAACATCAAGCAGTAATAGAGCGTAAGGACCAGTTGCTAGTTCACGTTCTGCATCTGTGATGGTAGTCACACATGTCAGAGTACACAAACTACCGACTGCAGCCTGTACTACTAATTGCATACTCAGCGCGTCTTCCACTAATAAAATTCTATCGCTACCCATGACGAGATCCTAGAACACCTTGTGAATACATTAAATTAACTCCCCTACTAATTCATTTAAGTATATACATGCTCGGTAATTCAACTCTAGTTTCTGTTAAATTAAGTTGATTGAATTATGTTACTTCGACCGAAATCAAAAACAAGTCCAGAATCCTTAAGATGCCATATATTTTTGCAATTCGGAAGAGGCTAAATGAAATTCTTTTTCCAACGCATCCACTAATGGCAAAACCTGATCTCGGGTCCCCGACGTTTTTAGTTTTTCAATTTTTTCAGTCAATTCCTGCATTTTGTACGCCCCCAGGTTAGCGCACGAAGATTTCAAATGGTGAGCTAATTTCGCAGCCGCAACGAAGTCACCCTGTTCGGTCTGTTCACGAAGACTCCTTAGAACCGACGCGGTTTCTTGTTTAAACAAACCCACTAAGTCTTTGATAAGATTTTTATTTCCGCCCGTCGCTAGTTGTTGCAACGTCTCTATCGCTTTCTTATCTATCACACTACGCCCCCGGGAAATCCACTTTTTTACCTTATACGTGAAATCATCAAAATCGATCGGTTTACTGATGAAATCGTTCATACCAGCATCATAGCAATTTTGTGCACTACCTTGAACAACATTCGCCGTAACCGCCAAAATTGGGATCTTTGTATTTTGATCACCCGCCTCACCCTTGCGAATACGACGCGTAGCCTCGTAGCCATCCATCTCGGGCATCTGACCATCCATTAGTATGATATCAAAGTGTTCGCTGCGTAGCGCCTCAATTGCCTGCCCGCCATTCTCTACAACCTTAATCGTACAGCCTAAAATTTCGAGCATACTAAAAGTCACTCGTTGGTTTACTTTGTTGTCTTCCGCAACAAGTACGTGGCCTGAGATTTTGTCTTTTATGAGTCCTGATTTCTGGTCCATGGAAACTGGCAAAGACACCACATTGGAATTTTTCAAAGGTAACTCAACGAAAAACCGCGATCCCTGACCCTTTTTACTTTCCACCCCGATTCGACCACGCATTAATTCAACTAATTTTTTAGAGATAGCCAATCCTAAACCCGTACCGCCCTCACCCGGTCGAACCCCTGATGTCTCAATTCGCGAGAAAGCCTCAAACAATTTATTTTGACCAGCTTCATCGACACCAACCCCATTATCTATGACTTCAAATAGCAGCGTTGATTCATCGCCGACCGATTTCAACTTTGAAATTTTCAAGGTGATGATTCCACGTTCTGAAAACTTAACGGCATTATTCAGCAAATTTAGCAAGACTTGTTGAATACGAAATGAATCGCCTAAATAGAAACCCACGGCATCGGAATGAATCTGCGGCGCTAAAATCAACTGTTTTTGACGAGCCGACAATTCCACAATAGCAATCGCCCCTTCGACAATCGCTTTCAGCTCAAAATTGTTTTCTAGAAAGTCGATTTTTTCAGCTTCTATTTTAGATAAATCCAAAATTTGATTGATTAGGGTCAATAAGACTTGCGATGACATATCCATCGTTTGAACGAGATTCTTCTGCAATGAATTTAGCTCGGTGTTAGATAATAAAGCGAGCATACCCATGATACCATTCAGCGGCGTTCGAATTTCATGGCTCATACTGGCCAGAAAATCAGATTTTACTTTCGTCATACGTAGAGCTTCTTGTTTGGCCGCAGTCGCTTCCTGTTCCTGCTTCATCAACGCTAAAATATCCCGTTGCGATTGAATCAACTTGTGCTGCTGACGACGACGATCCCGCGCCGACATATGCAGTTGATCGGTAGTGCGCCAAATCACGACAACAAAAATCATCGCTGTTCCAATCACGCGCACAACAGCACCAAAATCAGGACCAAACAGCTGATACTTGGCCCCTAAAAATTCTAAAATACTAAAAAAAGGCGGCGTCAAAATCGCCATGCTAATCAGCTTGCGTGCCGACGATCCCGCTGGGGTTGACGAGACAAAAACTAGCATGTACCCGCGGGACAGCTGCAAAAACAAAAAACCAGCTCCCAAGAATATAAACGAACACGCAGTGTGTATTGCCATACGGGCATGCGTGGCGATACCCGGCGACAACTGCATTCCTAAAATGTAGGTAACCAGTGCCTGAAGGGAAATAACGGCAGTAGCTACTAAAACGATTTGGCTTAATTTATAGGCCGGACGCTTTTTAAAAAAGGCCAAGTAAACGGAAACACTCAATAGCAAAAAGTTAATACCCGTTACCGGCGCCAAACGCCCTGGAGGATAGGTTTTCCCAATACCTTCAACATCTGGATACACAAGCTCATCAATTCTAAAATCAACACCAAAAACATATTGAGCTAGAGTAACCAACGCAATCACTGTCCCGAAAATTAGAAATCCAAGCGCGATCTGTTTTGCACGTTTAGCACGGGTTACACTTAACACGCCTTGCACTATACCAAAACACAGCAAAACCAATGCTGTATTGAATTTCATCGTAATGTAACCAGGAATCAAAGTTTTTAAAATAGAGATATCAAAATGCCACCCCACCATCGCCAGAAGGGAAACGACGATAACCGTTGTTGCCAGAAACAAACTGATCATTCGGGATGAAATTTTGGTAGTTGTGACCATATAGAAGTTTCGGAAGAAACCCCTATTCCGTGTAGTCTAGGAACCCCATCTAGCTAGACCTAAATCAAAATAGAACGGGCACCCTTTAGGCGCCCGCATTTTCAAATACACTATGACTTTAGTGCTTACTTAGTGTCAACTTTTAGCTCAGGAACTGGGAATCCACGGGCTCTTAGTAAAGCATCAACTTTAGCATCACGGCCACGGAATAAACGGTATCCTTCGTTTTGATCGATAGTATTTCCAACAGAAAAAACATAATCCACTAATTTCTTAGCCGTTGCTTTATCATAAGGATTACCCGCTTCAACAAATGCTTCATAGGCATCATGATCTAAAACTTGTGACCAAAGGTAGCTATAGTATCCAGCGGCATAGCCTTCGCCAGAGAACAAGTGACCAAACGCAGGCAAACGATGGCGCATAACGATTTCAGATGGCATTCCTAATTCTTTCAACGCCGATTTTTCAAACTTCGCTGTATCGATATTGGTATCCGGCGACATATGAAGTTTCATATCCACGATAGCAGAAGCCAAGAATTCAACCGTTGTAAAACCGCTGTTGAATGATTTTGTTTTTTCGATTTTAGCAATCAAGTCTTTAGGAATCGCTTCACCTTTAACATTCGTTAAAAGCTTCAAAACCTCCGGAGTTTCTAGGTAGTTTTCCAATACCTGCGAAGGGAATTCAACGTAATCTGTTGGAACATTTGTCCCAGACAAAGTTGGGTATGTTACGTTTGAATTTAAACCATGCAGAGCATGTCCAAATTCATGGAACATAGTCACAGCATCATCCCAAGACAACAGCACAGGCTCGCCTGGTTTACCTTTGATAAAGTTGGAATTGTTAGAAACGATCGTCGTTAATGGTTTCTTGTCGATTTTGCTTTGTTCACGGTAAGCACTCATCCATGCACCCGAGTTTTTACCTGGGCGTGCGTAAGGATCGAAATACCATAGACCGACCTTTTTACCACCTTTAGTGACTTGGTAAACAGTCACATCTGGGTGAAATACAGGGACTCCTTTCAATTGTTTAAATTTCAAACCGAAAAGTTTTTCGGCCGTGAAAAACAAACCTTTTTGAATTTGTGACAATTGCAAGTATGGCTTAACCGCATTCATGTCTAGATCATATTTAGCCTTACGAACTTTTTCTGCGTAAAAACGATAATCCCAAGGCTGAATTTTAAAGCCACCCTTTTCTTGGTCAACGATGGCTTGCATGTCTTTAACTTCCGCTTTGACTTGAACCACGGCTGGTTTCCAAACCTGCATCATTAAATCCATGGCTTTAGCTGGGTCTTTAGCCATGTTATCGGCTAAATTCCAATGTGCGTAGGTTTCAAAACCTAAAATTTTAGAACGTTCTGTGCGTAGTTTTAGAACTTCAGGGATAACTTTATTGTTGTCATTCGCATTGCCGTTATCACCACGCGATGTCCACATCTTAAATGCTTTCTCACGAAGATCACGGTTGGTTGCATAAGTTAAGTACGGCTCAATGCTAGAACGAGTGTTAGTCAAAACCCATTTTCCTGGCTTCTTTTGGTTCGCGGCTTCTTCAGCCGCGGCATCGATCAATGCTTGAGGCAAACCGTCAAGGTCCGATGCTTTATCTAACGTCATGGAAATGTTAGCTTCGTCAGCTAATTGATTCTGACTGAACTGAGTTGCTAGTTGAGCTAGACGTTGATTGATCTCGCTTACGCGTGCTTTTTGTTTATCGTCTAACTTAGCACCTTTTAAGATAAACTTATTGTATTGGTACCAAACCAAACGTTGTTGTTCGCCTGTCAACTTCGCCTTTGCCGGAGAATTATAAACAGCTTCAATACGCTTGAATAATTTTGAGTTTTGAATGATTTCATCTTCGAATGCAGCTAATTTAGGCGACATGATTTTCTCTACTTCTTGGAATTCAGCCGTGTTTAAACCACCGCTCCAAACACTATAGTAAGTCATCACACGCTCAAGGACACGTGCCGATTTTTCCATTTCAAGAATTGTATTTTCAAATGTAGCTTCTTTTGGATTGCTTGCAATCACGTCGATAGCTTTTCTAGCCTGAGCCATCCCTTCTTCCATTGCTGGTTGGAAATCGGCAATTTTAACTTTATCAAATGCTGGCACACCACCATGAGGACCATTCCACCAGTTCACGAGTAGTGGATTAGTTGGTGCTTTAGCCGCAGTTTTTGCCGCCATTCCAGCCGCAGATACTAACGTCAACATAGACACAACAAAAAAACGATTAATATTGAACATTGATTCTCCCCTAATTGATCAGATGTTTATATCAAGGCCCAATCAGGGAATTCAACTGTTTTAAAGGCTAACGGCTGCGCGTTTATAACTTTTTTTTGAAATCAAAGCCTTGCTCACGAGTCAATGCAGCGATGATTCTTTGCGAGTTTTCATCTTGGTAACTAAAAACAGAGCGCTGAATATCAACTTCGTTTTCCCAAAAGATAATTTCGCTCCCTATTTCTAATATTTTTTCTGTTACAGAATTCAGTTTATCGATCGACCAAGGCTTGTCGATAAAGTCAAAGGCTCCTAACCGCAAAGCTTCTAACGCCATTTTCTTATCGCCGTAGGCAGTCAAAATAACAAACGGAGTCAGGTAACCCAGTTCGCGGATTTTGCTTAATAACTCTGTGCCTTTCATCAAAGGCATGTTCACGTCACTAATAACGGCCGTGATTTTAAGGGATTGAATCACCCCAAGCGCCTCAATCCCATCCTGAGCCAAATAAATCTCTGCCCCCAGTACTTTGAGCGTCTCTGCTAAAGTATCACGAATGTCTGCCTCGTCATCGACGATCAATAATTTTTTTTGCATAGATACAGCTAGAATAAAAAGCCGCTTAGCTATTATCCAATGAATTTTTCTTTATCTGGATCTAAAAAGCCTAGAACTGGCTCCTTAGCTTGCGGCTAAGAAGCTAAAATCTATTGGAA
>TARA_B110001454_G_scaffold101855_1_pt1 | contig 34058 bp, 24 predicted proteins | sample TARA_B110001454 | Tara Oceans TARA_B110001454 (sample SAMEA4397004) | marine metagenome | biome: Polar Biome; feature: [MES] marine water layer (ENVO:01000295) within the mesopelagic zone...; material: water (ENVO:00002006), including particulate matter (ENVO:01000060) such... | reverse complement strand
GAGGACGAGGAGGACGAGGAGGACGAGGAGGACGAGGAGGACGAGGACGAGGACGACGACGACGACGAGCTGATGGACGTTTTTCACGACGAGTTGCCCACACAGAGCGTGCTCCTCCCCAAGAACGACGCTAACGTTCCAACGCCAACGGCGCAGCAGATCGCAGGGTCCGCGACTTCGCAGCTTACTCCCGATTCACAGTCAAATATGGCTGACGAAACCGGGGAGCTCTCCCGGGCAGACAGCCCCTGCGCTTCGGACTGGAGCGACGAAGAAGAGTCCAACACCCGTCTCGGCTCGCAGCCAGCGGCTTCCGGTTCAAGCAACGCCTCCCGCAAGAAGCCCTGCATGATGCTGCCCAAGCAGGTTCGGGAGGTGGATAACGGCAGTGACGAAGACGTCTCCGACGCAGAGGACGACAGCGGCACCGAACAGCATGCCGGTAACACGAACTCGCTGCCTCCGCCCCCTCAGCAGGGCATGATGGAGCCTGCGGATCAGCAGCCGCAGCAGCCGCAGCAGGCTGACGACGACGACGACGAGGAGGAGGAGCTTTTCGAGGGCGACGTCAAAGTCATTGCCGGCGCCATGAGCATGGAGATGCTCTACAAGAAGGTCGTCGCGCAGTGGGGGCCCATGTCCAAGCGCCGCGTCACGCACACCGTCGTCTTCTACGGTCCTCACGGCAAGGAGGGCAAGGACATCTGGAAGCTTCGGGCCATCCGCCGTCCTCAGGGGCAGATCGACGTCTACCGTGGCAAGCGCCACGTCGATCTCTACCTGCAGCGCCCCAGGGGCAAGCGCGCGCGCACCGTCACCGAGGCCAAGCGCATCATGCAGGAGCGCATCGACGCGGACGTCGACGCCACCGCCTGAATAACGCACTGCCGTCATGTCAGGGTCCAAGTGCACACACTCGCGCCAGTCGTTCGCTGAACGTGCTTTGCACCCGCGTCTTGTAAATCGTATAGAAAGTGAGCTTCCATCTGCAACACGACCACAATGTCCCCGAAAATCGGGGCATACTACTTTCCATGAACATTCCATTCGGGACCGATATTTTTTTCCTAGGGTTTATGCATAACTTGCATATGATGCATTACAAAATATTTTTAGAATGTGCCCCGAATGGAACGTTCATGGAAGGCGAGACGGCCCTTTCTCGTATTTGTATTTTTTCTCTCGGGTCTTGGAGACCCGAGTAAAATACAAATTCCATTCAGGGCATTTTTCCATTGGAAAATGGAAATGGAAAAACGGGGGGGGTGCATGGAAATTTGGGACCATGACAACATGGTCTGCAACCGAGGTTGTATGGTCTGCAACTTTGTCACTGCTTGGCCTCGAGGAGGACTATGGCGGCGCGCTTCAAACACGCCGCGGACAGCAAGTCACAAATCGACGGGGTGCCGATGTGATCCCCAACGCCCTGACCGTGGCGAGCACCGCCTTTGAAGAATGTTGAGTGACGTGATCGGCCCTCGCGCAGAAACACACGAGCGACTCGAGCGACTGTGGGTGGGTACTCATGGCTCGCGCGGCGCTCGGAAGCAGCAGCGAAACAAGCGAGTGCCAAGCTCACCAGACCGTTGCCCATTTCCTTTGTTGTCGCCCAGGTGCCCATGTCTTCCAGCACGTCCACGGCGGTGTTGTGCATGGCACTCAGCAGGAAGAACGTGGTGACACCGCGCAGCACAATGAACTCCTCGTTGTTCTTTACCGTGCAATTCTTGTACAAACGGTACAGCTCATCCTCGACGTACGCGACAGGGTTGTCATGAACTATCGAAAGTACCGGTGCTTCCGTACTCAGAAGCGAAGCCTCCATGTTGATGACCTGCTGCAAGGACGCGCTCGGCACTCCGCGGCGCTGGCAAAGGTATTCTATCACGGCGTTCGTCAATGGTCCAATTGGCTCTTTGTTCGCGTCGCACAAGGTTCCATCCGACATGCCTCCCTGCACGCTTATCGTCTTCAGGGCCACCATGAGACAGGTAGCGCACAACACTGCCTCGAAATGCACACCCGGCGACTGATTCGGCATGCAGCAACGCAGCAGAAGCAACGCGCTGACCAGCGCGCCATTCGGATCTTGCAATGCCGCGCCAGTCTCTTCATCAGACTGAACGTACCCCGGGCCGACGCGGAAGCCCTGGTCCTCCCAGATCCTTTGCTGCTGCGGCGTGTGCAGGTGACAGAAACACTCCACTATGTGCATCTGCAAGCGCACCAGCATGGAACGGTAGATGCTGTCAGCGGCACACCATCCCTTCGGACTCCTGAGACACCGGTTCAGAGGCACCGACACTCCGATCGCCTCGAGCACGTCTTCGTCCTCCCACTTCTCGTCCTCGGGAAGCGTCGACGACAGACCCGTGCTCAAGATGATGCTCGTCGGACTTGGATTGTTGCGTCGATTGTGTGGGTCGCACGTCGCACCTACAGAAACTAGCGGCTCCCTCGTGTCCGACGACACGCCGCACATCCACAAGCATATCTTACAGGCCATGCTGTACACTCCGTACATCCAGGGGACTGTATGCGACCACATCTACGTCCCGCTGCATCCTCGCTATCCTGCTGTCGCTCGCTGCTTCTTATCCTAATTACCACACCTCGTACATCCACGCTGCCTTGCAGCCATGTTCGACCAGGAATGCCCTGGTTCCCCCTCTCTTCTAGAAGAGCTCGACGATCCGCCCCCCGCGCCCGCATGCGCAAAGAGGAAGCCGCGCTCCAGGTGCACCTCACCGGGCGCGCCGGACTACGACGACGACGACGACTGTCAAAGCGACGCCGCCTCAGAACACTCGGGAACTCCGCCGGCTTGCAAGTCGGCGCGCAACTCGCCCTCCAGCACGGCCCACGGCTCTGGTCCACAACGCCAGCACGGAGCTTCGGCGGCCATGCCGCCCGCGCTCCAGCTCCCCGCGGCAGCCACCCCCGTGGCTGCAGCGCAACGGTCCTCGGCGCACCCGCCTCCCGTCCCAGCGGCACCTTCGGCCGTCGCCGGCAACGCCTTTCAAGGCGTGCCCGCCACCAACCTCATCAACGCGGGCCAGTCCATTGGACTCGACGAGTCGTACGGCAACGACGAGACGGTGCTGAACGACTTCCTGAAGCTGCACCCTATGCTTAGGTACATCTTTCACACTCTAACACAACTCACCCTTGCGTGCAGCGCCCTGCAACTCTTGGATCTTTGCGGCAGTTGAACTGATCGATTCTGTCCCTCGCTCGCTCGCGCAGCATGGAGGCCACGTCCGCGCGCACCCTGCAGCTCCTCTCCAACCTCTTCCAGAAGGCCAGCATCCGCGCGGTCGACCTGCCCGTCGTCAAGAAGTCCCACGACGACCTCTTCCTCAGGTACAAAACCACGCACATTCTAACTCACACACACCATGTTCAGTCCCACGGAGCAATGCAACTTTTGTTCCCTCTGCGCAGGCCGCCGAATCTGCAGATCGGAGAGCGCCCCTGCATCAACGGCGACCGCTGCCTCGCGCAGTACCTCGCCAAGATCAGGTACGGCACCGACACGCGCAACGCGTTCACGTGCACCGAGTTCCTTCTCCCAGACGCCTACGCCAACTTCCTCAACGGCAGGGGCCTTCCCGACCGCCGCGCCAAGTGCCTGATGTGCACGCGCTACTTCACCAACTACATCTATCTCATCTCCAGGACCGACCCCAGCTTCAAGATCGAGGACACGCCACTCGGCGTCCAGATCTTCTGCAACGCCTGCGCCGAGCAGCCGCCGCCTCCCGCCTCCAGCAGCGAGGCCCAGCGCGAGGCCGCGCAAATTCAAGAGGCGCAGAAAGAGCTCCCCACACACTCCTCCTCCATAGGATGCAAGGACGGGTACAAGGCCGAGGCCATGCTGTTCGTCGACGAAGACTGGATGAACCTGCGTTCCGCGCGCGAGGGCAAGCTCGGTACACTCATGTGGCACCCCGTCGTGCGGTTCTGCTCCACCGACTACGTGTACGAGCACCGCGAAAACGAGGGTCCGAGGATCCTCCAGGTTGGCATTGGCATCGACGACCACACCAATGGACTGGGGCTTTTTGTGCAGCCGCCGGCGTCTCCCAAGGCCGGGGCGTCGGCGGCGGCTCCTCAAAGGGGCGTGACGGTGCGCTGATCAGCGCGCTTCCTCCCCCACGGCCCCTGCACGGCAGCTTCGAGATTGCCGGCATGCAGCAAGCGCTTCGACGACTCACCCAGATGCTTCCCGCTTCCAAGCGACCGTACCCATGGGTCCTGGAGCTCAACTTCGACGCTGCCTGTGCAATGTCACACGATCACCATGCATGCATTCAGCGACTCAACGACGAGCCCCGCAGCACCGAATCGACACTGTCGCCCGCGCAAGAACGGCTGTACATGACAGCGCTCACCAGGCTCGCGCTTGGTGTGAGGCTCGAACAAGCAGTCGCCCACGCGGCGTTCTTACTGTCACCTCCGGGACACGAGCCCGGCACCGCGTCGGAACGAACGAAGCTCGCGCGCATGTACAACGACGCGTTCCTCGTTTCGGTCTGGACAAGCGCCCACGCACACTACCTTTCTCAGATGCATTCTGGACTTGAGGAGCCTCCTCCACCCAGCGTGCGTTCCGTACCGTCCAGTCTCAACGAATCCGACCTCAGCGATCTCTTCTCCAGACGGTGGTGTCCGCGTCTGTGTCCCAAGCTCGCGCTGCCCATGCTCAACGTGCTCATGAGAGCCACCAATCCCGGCTCCAGGGGGTGGGACTCCCTCCTGCAGATCTCGCTGAACGCAAGCAGTGGCGTGCGACTGACGTGCGTCAACTCCGTCACCATAGCCATGACAGGGATGCATCCTCATCTGCATCCCTACCTCAGGCCCTCGTGGAAGTCGCGCATGCAGATCGCCGCGCTCGTCCCGACGCATCTTGCGACGTGCACACACGTAAACAACGGCCTGGTCGGAAGTGCGGCCGCGACCAAGGAGGCCATGCGCCGCACCTTGGCTTCCATCGTCGCGGCCAACCCCGCGCTCCAGACCGCAATGGCGCGAGTCAATCACCCCGTTGGCTACCTCGTCACGCCGCCGCATCGTCTCCCTGCACGAGGCATGGAGGCCTCGATGGACGCGTACATCACCGCAGGCCAGCGCCTCCTGGCCGCCGTCCAGTCACCGGAGTCCATCAAAGACGGCACGTTTGCGGAGGTCGTCAAGGCCTCGTTTCTCCACCACTCCAAGATCGGCGACCCGCCCGCCACCGCCAGCAAAGAACAGGGGTACGACGGCGAGGACCCTCAGCACCGACTGCGGTGGGAAGCCCCGTGGCTCGGTGCGTCCCGCGCACACACCCACTTCCACCGCCCGCTTCGCGCCGAACGAACGCCTTGCCTGCGCAGGCAAGGGAACCGCTTCTGTGCACGCCAAGGTGCCGCTCGTCAGCGTCGCCGCCGACGTCTTTGCCACGGCCTTCCGCGCCAACTTCCTGCCCTTCTGGGCGCACTCCATGTCGCACCGGCTGCGTGCCTGCCGCCTCGACGCCGCGCAACACGAGGCCATACACGGGCTCAACTCCGCCACAAAGCTGTGTTCCCTGCTCGACACCGAGACGGCGCTCGCCGTGCAGCGCATGGCCCTGACACACCAGTCGGCTGGAATCCTCACCATCGAGGAGGTGGCGCTCATGTTTGGAGTGGAAGGAGTGAGGGGCACCTCGTCCAACGGCGGATCCAAGAATCCCATCGACGCGGCGCGGGCGCTGGGAGCCGCTGGGTCTCTGCTCATGGCCAAGCTGCTGTGCTTCGCGCGGGCGGCGTGGATCTGCGAGGAGCTCGTCGTCGTGGAGCTAGGACCGAACACCAGACGCGCACAGGAGGATGCCCTGCTGCGAAGGTTCGGTGTGCAAGCGGGTTCGCACACGACCGTGAAGGACCTGCCGATTCATGCCACACATCTTTGCACCTGCACCGAGTGCAGACGCATCGCCAACGCGCTGTCGATTGAACCGGCCACCGACACCACCGTCGCAGCGCCAAGCGCGTCGTTCAACGAACTCGGCGTCTCCTGCTCCATGCTCTGCACCGACGCCCAGGGCAAGTCACATCTACGATGTGCAAAGCGATCTTCCGCCGCGCTGCGTACCGCGGTACAGTTCGAAGAGGAGATGCATACGCGTCGCATCGAGGAGAGTCCTCTGGACATCACGAGCATCGAGGCCATGTTTGCAAACCAGCAGACAGCCGACGCTGGAATCGCCGCTCGCGTGAGGCGCGATTCCAAGAATGCATTCGAGCAGCGGTCTGTCGCAGTTGGATGTGGTGAGCAGCCCCTGTTCGTTCTTCCCATCGTCGGACGCGTCATCCGAGTCTGGAACGAATGGTACTCGCTCTGCACGGTTTGTGCTGCCCTGTTCCGTGTCTTCCCAAACAACAAGTTCGGTGGAGACATCTGCTGTCTGAGGTGCGACCCAAAGATGATTCTCGGGGGGGTGCAGTTCAACAGGCTGACCTCCGCCACGTCGTCGACCAAAAAGGAGACGCTCTGTCGCTTCTGTGCGAAGGCGGACGCGCACAAGTCCGGCGCGCGGTGGAAAGAAGTGAAGGCGCCTCGCGACGAGTCCGGCGACAACCGATCCCTTCCTCCGCCGCTCCGAATCGTGCACTACTGTCCTCAGCACTTTCGGTCGTGGGTGCCACAGGCGCACCGCGTGCTTTCCACGCGCGTGATTCTCTCTCACCTTGCCATCAACGCCAAGCCCATCTACGGTGCCGACGAGTGTGCCGCACCAGAGGACCGGCTCGACAACGAGGAGGACGAGCTGCTGTTCCAGGCCAAGTCGTCTCGCAAACGCAGACGCAAGAACAAAACTTCGGACTCTAAAACACCACGTGCAAGCCAAAACACCGGTGCAGAATAGGGTATCACCACAGTGTGTATTTTCGTGTTCCTAGTCCTCCTCCTCCATCTGCAACGACGGACTCACGCTCGAGGCCCTCTCTCGCGTCGGACCCGCGCGCAACGACGGCGACGCCTCGCGTTCGCCTTCCTCGTCGCTCGTTCCAAACAAAGCGTGCTCGCTCACGTTGTCGTCGCCAGAGTCGTCCTCCCAGTCGCTTCCCTGCGACCCCTGCTGTTTGACGGCGGCGCTGGGTTTCGCGGGCTCAGCGGGCACCGGCGTGCCTTTCTGGCGAGCGTCTCGGCCCAACATTGTCAGGTGCAGTCTTCGCGACGCTTCCATTTCCATTTTGTGCTGCTTCCTCAGCATCTGGATTTTGCTGAGCTTGGGCAGGAGCTGGCGCTTTTTCATCCCGGACTCCTCGTCCTCGTCGTCTTCCTCATCTTCGTTCTCCGCGACTCGTTTGTTCTCGTCTTCGTCTTTCTCCTCGCTGCATCTCTTGCCAGGTTTTTTCAACAGGGGCTCCTCCTCCATGTCGCTCAGGTTGACGCTCGCCGTCTCGTCGTGGTCCTCATCGACCACCTCCTCAACGTGCAGTTCAGAATTGGTTGAACTCTCCACGCTTTCCGTGTCGCTGCTCTCCACGTCCCGCGCGACCTTTTTCTTTTGCTCGTGCTTTTTCTGCCTGTGAATTTCCTGTCTCCCCGCTTGTATTTGCCACCCACAGTCCGACTCCCAGTTATGCGGTCGTTTTCTCGCCGGCATCCCTGGACTATCAGAAGTAAGTCGCGTGTCCGCATTCGCAAAAAAAGCATCATAGCGCCCAATATTACCATCATTCGTCAGTTGAATGAACAACGGGAACCATGAAGCCCGACCCTGCCATGGAGACCCTTGCCTTTGATCTGCGCAAGGCGTTAGGAGGAGCGCCGTCCCTCCTGTACACCGACTCCCACCCTCTTGACAGTGCCGAAGCGGCTCGCGCTCACCGCATCAACACCAGAAGGGACACCGCCCCCGTCTCCGGACCTGGATGGAGGAACAGCGCAGAAGACGACAGCGCCATCACCGACTGCCTCGGGCCATTCGAACTCGTCGCCTTCCTGCTCCACGAGACAATCAACGGCGGAATAGGTCGCACCAACTCCTGGTTGGCCTGGATCATCGACCTCGCGGATCGCTCCTTCGCCATCACCACGAGCGTGTTTTCCGTCGTCATGACGTACCTGATCGTGATCTTCAACTCCTCTCACGTCTTCAACATCAAAGACGACGATTTCATGGATCTCTTTGGGATCTTCGTGTTCGCAGCCTTCGCAGTGACCACACTATGCGGCATCGTGTCCAGCCAGGGCCACCGATTCGAGCTTCTGATCTACCAGTCGCGCGGCAAAGTTTTGCAGGAGATCAAGTGGTTGCAAACCGACAAGATCGAGGAGAACAGCAGGTACCGCAGAGTCGTCTCTCTAATCTACTGGGACGACATGCGCCAGCCGTTTTACACGTGGGCGCAGTGTCTCACCGTCCTGTCCGTCTATGCCTTTGCCTCCGCGCACGCCGCGTTCGTGCTGCTGCACACGATCATACAGCTCATGCATCACTACGACCGCATCTGGTTCCTGGCGCTCGCTGCGTTCGCACTCTCCTGCATGTTCACGTCGCTCGCCCACGCCACGCGCTTCGACATGTTCAAGGCGCCTCCGGAAGCGTACACGTTCTGGCCGTTTCGCATGTCCGCCTACCGATGTGCACTAGGAATTTTTCTGGTGCCTGTCTTGACTCTGGGTGCCATGGTGCAAGCGCTAATGCCAAGATGACTGCGGGGCACAAGTGAGGTAGGTGTTCTCTAGCACGTGATAGACTCTAGCAACATCGGCGTGTCGTCCGAAACATATCAAAACTCCACGCGACAGCACATTAGAGCAAACGACACTTGCTGCATGTCGGTCAAAAGCGAAGCGAAGGAACTGAATGCCCTGCGGGCCTGGGTCCGACGACGCAAGGAAGTCTCGGAAGAAGAGGCCACGAAACGCAATGCCGCTTTGGAAGCGTTCGCTGTCGTCATCGGTGCGCTGGCAGCCTCAGCATGCTGTGCCGGGTGGCACTGCTATCAGTTCTGGGACTGCTCCTCAAACGACTCACCATCGACGTGCGCGCGACCCACTTCCCTCGACGGGGACCCCCTGAGCTACTGCTCGTTCAGCAACGTCGTGTCGCCCGCCGGCGACGCTCTGTACAACACCTCGGCGCTCGGGTTGAAAGCCGTGCTGCAAGCCACCTGCGTCGTCGGCGAGCGCCTCGGAGCGGACTCTTCGTGCATGCCTCATCGTTCCTACCCCGATGCTCTGGACGATGTCATCATGGACCCCGACGCCTCCCAGTTCCACGACCAGGCGTGCGGAAAGTGGATCACTGCAGCATCCTCCGACGCCACCAAACCGGTCTACTGGTCGCTCTACGATCGCGACGAATGGAGCGACGCGCTTCTTTCCGCGACCTCACAGCTCTTCAAGTCGCCGTCGCTGTCCACGACCAACGTCGGCAAGTTTTACGACCAGTGCGTCACCACGGTAGCAGCAGGGTCCGCAGCCATGCACGCGTCCGCGCTCAACGCCTACGACTTCATCGTCAACGAGATGATTCGGTCCACCAACGTCACCAACACCCGGGACGCGCTGCTCGCCATGGGCAGCCTGGTAGGACACTCCTGCGACGCCTCCGTCTCCATAGGCTTTGCACTCTACGGGAATGGATACGCGGCGCTCGTTTACGAGGGCGTCTCTTACCCAGAGGAGGTGCTCAGCGAGGCGCTGTTCGCAGTCACTGAAAACTGGAACGACCAGCTGTTCGAAGACGCAGAAGCTGCCAACCGACACGTCAAGGACAACGCGTGGAACTCGCCGGCGGCTTCCACTCTCGAGATAGCACAGCTTCTCAAGGGGGCGTTTGAAGAGTACGTCGACGAGAACACGACGACGGCCGCCTACATACAGACCACCGCGTACCTGGACGGATTCATTCACCTGGCAAAGACGGAGCAGTGGGATCTGGTCAACGCGTTCCTCAAGGGCTCAGCAGCCATGTGTGCGTTCGCCATCTCCGACGCGGCAGGTGTCTTTGGCACCACCGACGACGGGGTTCTTCTCAAGGTCTCCCACGTCCGCGTTGCACTCGACAACATCGCGCGGTCCAAGGCTCCGGCCTCGGCCCTTGGAAGGCTCAAGGTCCCCAGCGACAATTTTGGAGACGGCATGTTCGATATCGACGCAAACAGCACCATCATCAACGCGTCGAGCATCACCTTGGCACAGCTTCGCGCGGCACCTCTTGGAGACCCCGACGAGGACTGCATGAGCCTCACGCGCGCCCTCTTCCCGGACGAGATGGACACAATCTACCACGACCTCGTGGTGACACCGCTGCTCAGCGAACGCCTCCGCGCGGTCACGGAATCTACACGCCACGCAGTCCACGCGTCCGTCCTCAGCAACCGAAACTTCACCGCGTTCCTCAGCAACGAACAGGCCGTTGCAGACGCGGTGCTCCAAGCGCGCATCCGCATACCCGGAGCACCGAGGGGGTCGTGGGCAGGCGCTGCTCGCGACATACCAATGGCAAGCTTCGCTTCGGACGACGGGGTGGTGGTCATGGCGTTCAAACAGGCCAGGTCCGTATACGTCGATCGCGTCGTCGAGCTGGCTTTCAAGGGCGTTGACCTCTGCGAGGGCCCTCCCACTTACGACTCGCTTACTGCCAACGCCTACATCTACCCCTCCATCGGCTGCTCCTACTACCTTTTTGGCATGCTTCACAGACCCTGGGCCGACGAGATGTACGACGACACGTCGCTCGCGTTGCGCATTGGCTATGTCATTGGACACGAGCTTTCGCACCTGAGCATGGTGACCTCCTGGCCGCAGGCCACCAAAGACGCGCTGCTGCACAGGTATCCCGCAAACGTGCACAACGAAGCCATCGCCGACCTCATCGCCGGCGTTGCGCTGGTGGAAAATGGCACGGCCACCAAGGAAGAGTTCTGCATGCACGTCTCCCAGCTGTGGTGTGCGCGCATGCCGCCGCTCTACGTCGAGGCTCCGGGAGCCACACATCCCGCGCCGAACTTTCGCGGGGACGCGTTGTGCGAGACCATGAATGACATTCTTTCTTAAACAAAAACCAACACATACAAACTGAAAGTCAGATGGCGAGCGTCAGCAGCGGCACTCGGTCGTCCGTGTTGTTGTCACGTCTCACTCGCCCAACTCGCCCAATGCCGTTCACTTGCGAGCCTTCGCTCAAAAGCTTGTTCGTGGTCACAGCCCGAAACGTCTGCGACGGGGTCAGCTGTGTCAAAAACCACCGGCCGCAGCATCCTCCGTACGGCATGCCCATCTCGACAAACACCGCTCGGTCGCTCTTGTACGCCTCTGGGTTGGTGATCATGGCCAGCGCCATGAGCGTGCTGCCGGCGCACGACGCCGGAACCGGCACCGACCTGTCGCAGTGAAAGTAGAAGCAGCGCCACGGCAGCACCTCAAACAGGGCGTCGAAGCGATAGATGAAGTGGTTCCCCGGGTTCATCCGCGTGATCTTCATGCACGCATCGATCAGCTTCCCTTTCTGCCCCTTGTTCAACTTGAGTTTCTGCAAACTCACCATCGTGGCTCCTCTGTAGTAGGGGCTGTTGTGCCTTTGAAACTTTGGCCGCTTGCTGAACTGGTAGTCCCACGTGATGTCCTCCACGCTCTCGTCGTAGAAGTAGTCCCGTCTCCAAAGCACCTCCTCGCCGTTGCGATCTGACTGGAATTGCTTGCGAACACCCGCTTGTATCTTAGTAAACAACAGACCCGTGTGATTCATGCCACTACCCACCTTGCACCTCTTGCTCCACTTTCCCTCATCCGTCAGTTTGCCTGTCGGCCATGCCGCACCGATCAGGTACACGTCACCGCACACCCCGTCCTCCTCTTCCACAGAATTGTTCGCTTGTGCGGGTGTCATCAGCCGGCCACCACCTTTCCTTCTCCAAACGTGAGCCTCATGCATATCTCTCTCGCTTCTCGCCTTCCGCACCTCGCCGTCTTGTGAATGCCCTTGTGCATGAGCTTCACCGGCGCCCGGACACCACGGGTTGGCGTCATCAGATTGCCTCTCACAATCTTTGTCAGCCATGCAGCGGCGTTCTGCGTCATGTTGTCGTCGATCTCCTCTCTCACACAGTTGTGCATCTGCATGGTTTCGATGCGCTGCAGCTCCTCCAGTGCCAGATCATTCAGCTTGTTGCCCGCCTTCAGGTACATGGTCGGCTCTCCCCAGCGCTCATGTCCTCGCTCGTCGCGCTCGCTCTGTCGGATGCATTCGAGAAAGAAGTTTGCAGCCCAGTGCGCAGGCGCAAGGGGGTAGTCTGGACTCTTGCAGTCTGCTCTGATGCCCGCCTTCTTCCAATCTATGCTCGACATGATGTACCAACATGCGTAGGTCGAGTCCATGCCCCTGTGGTAAATGTGCTTTGCAAACGCCCCGACCACCACGCCCGCGACACGGGAGCGACGATAGATCTCGTAGCTACCCACTTCATGGTCGTAGTCGTCCGGGTCTGCCACCTCCACCACGGTCGCCTGAACCATGCGTTCGATCCACCCGTAGAACTGCCGTGGAACCGTCTCGCGGTTGTCAAAATTGTACAACATCACCGTCGCGCGATGCACGAGGTGATCCACTCGACTAGGAAAGTAGTTGAGAAGCGTCGCGTCCGACACCTTGGTCTCCTCAAGCAGCACATGTCGGAGCCCAAGAGCCAAGTGGCTGACGTCTCCGGTACCAAACAGCGCTGCCATCTCATCGTCTAGAGCGTGCTGGTCTGGGAACACCATCCAGCGCGCGAGCTTCAGCATGCTCAGCCTCGACAGCACCCGCGTATCCACCTGCCCTGGAGTGGGCGTGACGAAATCCATTCGAGATTACCTGTCAATCACGATTAAGCGGTGGACCCCGCTACTTGTATTTCCTGTGCATCGTTCTGCAAATAGCGCCGCCGTTACGCGACAGCTTTCTCCTGCCTAGTTGGTCATGGGAGAGCGTTGGGCCAAGCGCCTGAAAACCTACACTTCGGCCGATGACCTGCGTGCCCTTGAGACCGCCAAGCCGTTCATCGACGACGAGGTCGCCCAGGTTCTGATGGAGCATCGCATCTGCACGCTGCAGAACGAGCTGCAGACGGAGCTGCAGCAGCACCCTGTGGCGCAGCCGTCGCAGCCGGCTTCGGATCACGAGAACTGTAGAGATGGCGAGGCAGAAGGCGAGGACCAGGAAGGGGAGGAGTGGAGGGATGTGCCAGACCACCTGGGTCTGACGGTTTCGAACCTGGGACGCATCATGAAGCACGGCGTGATCCAGGACGAGAAACCGCTTTCGGATACTGGGTACCACCGCGTCTCCTACCAGGGCAATTACAAGAAGATTGCGCGTCTGGTATGCATGGCTTTCCATGGAAAGCCCCCCGCTGACCGGCCCATCTGCGATCACATCAACCGCAAGCGCTGGGACGACCGCGCCTCCAACCTGCGCTGGGTCAACAGAAGCGAGAGTGGGTTGAACAACATCAAACGCTGCGAATTCGGTCTGAAGAAGAAGAAGGGAGCCCGAATGGAACGTTCGTAGAAAAAACTGTGACCATGGGTTTTGGCTAATCAAGGATCAGGGGTCGTGCATACAAGCATCGCAGTCGAAACGGTTGAAACTTCCACAACATTGTACTTGACTATCTTCGAGCAGTGCTACCCGGTGACGTGCTTGACCGCCGCGCGGAGCTTGCTCTGCTCCATTCCCGAAATGCACACGATCTCGGGCGCCATGCGCACCGACTTGAACGTGGCAACGCCGAGTTCCCGAGCCCAGCACGCGAGGAAGGACTCCGACGCGTGCGTACCCCACACCGACACGGGCTCCAGATTGAGCGTCGCGTTCCCAAAGTCTTTCGACGTCCACACAAAACGCTCGCGCACCCAGTCGTGATCCGGGTGCACCTTGATGTTGCCCTTGGCCCTCCCCTCCTTGTGCTTGGCCGCAATCTCGGTCGCCACGCTGCGGTTGCTCCGCAGCCTGAGCGTCGTAAACGGCAGACAGTTGTGCGCTCCGTTGCGCAGCATCATTCGAAACTCGTCCTGGGAGTTGGTGAACGCCACAAAGCCCTCCGCCACGTTGCTCGCAGTCACGAGCCCGTTGCTCAGCTGCGCGTCGATGCACCCCGCGCTGTACTGCCACATCGAACGGTTGGCTCCGCTCACGGACACCTCCTCTTTGCGCAACGAGTTGGTCACCACGTCTATCAGAGTCACCGCGCCGCGATACGGGTGCGACGGACTCGCCGCGTTGTCGCCTATCGTGTCCACCGTGTGGTACCCCAGCACCTCGGCAGCCACCGTGAGGATGCGATGCCGGTTGCGCTGTGCGGCGAGAGAGACCCGCCGAAGCGCCTGAGGACCGGGCTCGTTGCCGTCCTCCAGAGCCTTGTCCAAGCACATTCCCTTGCGCAGCGCCGAGCACAGCCTCGCGTGGAACGTCTGAGCCGCCACGCCACCACCCGCCTTGCACACGAGGTAGTACGCCTCGTGCGCACGGTTCATGCCGCTCAGCCCGGCCTCCGGAGCGCGCAGCTGCTTTGCCGAGTACAGGCCCACGCAGCACGCCGGCGAGTCGAAGCCGGCGATCCAGGGCTTGGTGTCGCGATCCGACTCGTCGCACTCCAGCTCCGGTCCCACCTGAATGTCCGCGTCGTGCAGCTCCGACGGAATCCTCTTTGCCAGCTTCTTGAGCACCGTCGCACGGCGTCCCGGGTCTTTCAGCAGCGGCTCGGCCACCTCGATCGGCACCTTGAGGACGCTGACCCCGCCAAACCAGTCCGACGAGAAGGCGTCGGGGTTCATGTTGGGCTCCGCGCCGTTGATCCGCATCACCACGTTTTTGAACGCGCCGCTCTCCTCGGATCGGTGCGCCTGCGTCGGAAGCACTATGGCGTCGTCACAGATGCGCAGCGTGCTCTTCAGCGCGCTCATCAGGTCGTGTGGGATGTCCTCTGCCACGCGCAACAAAGCATGGCGTCAACGGCATTCGCACCAGGGCTTGCGTTCACTGGGGTACGCGCGTCAGCACGTGAGGAAGGCCTTACCGAGGCCCATGATTTTTGCCATGGTGCTGAACCTCCGACCGGTGACCTGCTGTGAGGCGCCGCGCGCCTCCGCCAATAGCGGAGCGCTGGCGCGAGTCGTCTTATAATCAAAGTGTACACGTAACGTTCCTAAATAGGGAGGACTATCAAAAGTGTAGACCATACAACCTCGAGTGCCGACCATGTTGTCATGGTCCCAAATTTCCATCCACCCCCCCCGTTTTTCCATTTCCATTTTCCAATGGAAAAGTGCCCTGAATGGAATTTGTATTTTAGTCGGGTCTCCGAGACCCGACAAGAAAAATACAAAATACAAGCAGTGCCGCCCTGGGCCGCGGCCCCGGCGGGGTGACCTTCCATGAACGTTCCATTCGGGACCCAGCGACTCAAAAGCCAAACTCGTCCAGGGCGCCGGTGAACTCGTAGCCTGTGTGCGCAAACATGCATCGTCAATTATCCAGCTAATTCAGGGGTTTGCACGGGCGGCGCACCCGACCAGTAGGAGACCACCCAGCACGCCTGCAGCAGCTTCAGCTTCTCTGCGTGGTTGACAGACTCCACGGTCCTCTTCTGCACTCCTCGCATGTCGCTCATCCAGTGCACGCACTGGTCCAGCAGCCTACGGAACCCGAATCGCATCTGCATTGCCTTCTCCCGATCGCCGGACCACGCCGCGTGCATCGTCTCGACGTTGTCCGGGTACTTCTTCATGAGGCACGGCACGACGTCCATCACCACGTCCGCCCTCAGTCCGAAATTCTCCACGTAGTCGCAGCCACCAAGAACCCACCCTGCCACCATGTAGGTGGTCGCCAGGCGTCGCTCGAACAGCGTCGGAGGCTCTTTGCGAATGTACCAAAGATCCCGCTGAATCAGGTTGTACAGCAGGTCCAGGTCGATGCACCAGTACATGGAGGTGGGCCCTGCCTTCTGGTCCTCGTCGTCGCGGCTGCTGGCTGCGTTGCCTCCAAGGCGCTCGCGCATGCACAGCATTCCTCCAACTGCGCGACCCTTCAGCGGAGTCTCCTGCCGCCGCGCCGCCTCCAGCATCTCTATCGCAATCGCGTCCGTGTCGATGGTCACGCAGAGGTGCATCTTAATGCGGCCGATCAGGTCGCCTCCGCGCTCCTCCGACACGAGCTCGCGCACCCGCTGCGCAACAAACGGAAGCTTCATGTCACCCTCGCCGATCGGTGTCTCCGGATGGGCAAACAGGGTCCCCACGTCGTCGTTCGTGGACACGATGCCGGGACGGCGAGGGTTGCCAATGGGCCGGCTGGCTCCCTGAGGGTCCACGCCGTCGAAAATCACCACTCCCTTCGGCGCCCCGCTCGCTTCCCACGCCGCCAGCTTGCGCTTGCAGCGATCCAGCACCCGCTTCACCACCTCGTCCAGAAAGCGCAGGCGCGCGGGACGGCAGGCCATGACCTCGTGGCAGTCCACCACCGCAAGCAGTTCCTGCTCGTCGTAGTCGTCCGTCTTTGGAAAGGCGTCGAGGTCCCGAGAGTTCAAAGGAATGTCTATCTCGTCGTCGGGCAGCTTCCGCTTCTTGCTCTTCTTTCGTGTGGCGTCTCGCCGCTGCTGCTCCTTTGACTTCGCCACAGTGAGGATGGCCGGCTCGTCGAAACACACCACCACCACGGCTGCGGTTGCCATGGCGGAAAGCAGCTGGTTGAACACCACACTCACGTACCCTTCGAGCGGACGCACCATCTGTGGGACCTGCATCATCATCACGTTCCCGTCCAGTGCGGTCGAGCACTGCTCCCGCGTGCACTTGGTAGCGTCCCTCGCATCCGCCAACGTCTCCTTGTATCGGAACACCTGGGGTTTCTTGTCCTTTTCAGTGAAGGTGTACCGACACTTGAGCATTTGCTTGACCCCCGCCTGGTTCCCTTTGTCACTCCCCTTCAGACCCATGCTCGTTGGCGCAAGCCACAGACGGCGTGCTTCCTTGTTTTCCTACGGTCAGTTTTGCTCGCCATCGGCAGTTAGCGGCGACAAAACGCCCATGCGGTTTTTTATCTGGCACACACCGACTCGCACACACCGACTCGCACCCCACTCGTGTGCTCCTTTCGTTTCACCCGTTTCGGTCCTGCGCAAGCCAGCAAGCTGGCTTGCGCGGTTCATGCTTCGTGGCGACTGTGGCCGTGCATTTTCTTGATGCTCTTGTTCTGCTCACTCCTGCTGCATGGCGCAACGCACGCGGCAGGCCTGCTCGATGGCGTACTGGGCGGAGATGGTGTCGTGGGTCACAATCTCCTCAACGATGTAGTCGCTCGTTGCGCCCATGAAGAGGAACGCGGCACACTTGGTCTCTACGTTGGCCAGGCAGCCAGCCACAAACTTCTGCACGTAGGCTTCGTACTGCTCGACTTGGTACTTCTTGGTGATACGCGTCGCCACGGTCTTGGTGCTGTTCACAACCTTGTAGACGCCTGGGCTGATGAGCTTGGGCAGCAGCGCGTCAGGATCGAGTTTGTGCTTTTGCATGAGGTTGCGGGTCGACTTGTAAAGGTGCTCGAGCTCCGAGTAGACCAGAGGGTGGAACTCCCCCTCGATGCGCTCGAGGATCTTCGAGTGGTCGTCGGAGATGCTGATGCGCCAGCGCATGCCGGAGGTGCGCCCATGGATGGAGCTGACGACGGAGACGTCGTCGTCGTCCGAGTCGCTGAGGTCGCTGGCCAGGCGCGAACCGCCGCGCGCCTTGCGGTCCACCCAAGTGACCTGCACGTTGCCGGGGTGCGCCGCGTCGAACACGTGCATCGCAGCGACGTGGTCTGCATACGTGGTGCCTTGGAACGACTCGCGCATCGAGCACTCCTTGTCGATCTCCATGCGGTTGCGCGTGTACTCCATCTTCTGCTGGGCAGTCCAGTCCTTCTCGCGCTCGTGCCACTCTTCCACGCTGCGCTTCTCCTCCAAGCGATCCTGCTGAGCGCGCTGCTTCTCTTCCATGGTGTACCGCTTGTGCGTGCGGTCGTCGAAGGGAACGAAGAACTTGCTGTAATTGACGTGGTCGATGTGGTTCCGGTAGTCGGTGTCGCCGCTCTTTGCGTGCCCGGCGTTCGACCGCGGCAGCGCGCGGCTGTACATGTTGCCGAACCACTCGTAGGCGTCTCCGCTGGCAGTCTCGCCCTCCGCGCCGGTGGTGGCCTTGATGAGGCGCGCGTCGGCCGTCACGTGATCGACGCACATGCTCTTGAGGACGTGCATGATCTCGCGCACGGGGCGAATCTCCATGACGTTGCCGGTCCACCCCTTGATGAACCGCGGGGTCTCGATGAAGACATTCACGGCCCACTTGATGCGCTCCGGCACCCCCCCAAGGACGTTGCCCATCTCCTTGATGGATTTGTACGGAATGGCCTTGTGCATCTTGATCCACTCGTCAATGTCGAGCATCGCTCCCTCGAGCTTGCGCTCCAACAGGATCTTCTTGGTCTCCTCGTCGAAGCTCTGGCGCCGGCGGATCTTGGCGCTGCAGCCGCGCACCTCCGACTTGGAGAGCCGGAGCTTGCCCTGCACCGTGAGGTCGGTGAACACCCGCGCGGCCTTCAGCCTGTCTTTGAGCGTGCCTTCGCCCTTGACCACCAGGTACTTGGGCTTGCGAATCATCGGGTGCTCCGTCAGCCAGATGCCGTGCACGGGCATCGAGTAGCTGTCTTCCAGCTCGATCATGCACCTCCGGCCAGACACGGTCCTTGCAAACCCCTGCAGCACCCAGCACTTGGCAGGGTCCGGCTTGGTAAACTTGAGCTTCTCGCACATCTCGTTGCGAGAAAACGGGGCGCAGACGCCGCAATGGTTCATCATCTGCTTCACCTTCTCGCAGATGGGGAGGTCGTCCGTGCCGCGGTAGCGCTTCCTCGAATCGATCGGCTCGTCGCCGCGCTTGAACATGCAGCACTGCCCCTCGACGCAGGCGGCCTTGGCGAACAGGGTGATCCTTGTGCCCGGAACGACCCAGAAGCACAGGTCGTCCTGCCGTCCCTCCGACACAGTCGGGCCGATCGAACAGTTCATCTTGTAGTAGCCGTGCACCATGCACTTGCGCTGGATCATGGACGCCATCATCGGCAGCGACATCTCGAAGCTGTGCTCGGGAAAGAGCAGGTCCTTGTCGTACGAGCGCGAATGCGTGCGATACACGCACGAGCCGTAATCCGTGAGCGGACCGCGCTCGAGGTAGGTCGTCAGCGCCTTGGTCATCTTGTTGCCGCAGAGATCGTCGAGCACGAGCTCCCAGCCAGCCTTGGCGTCGGAGAGCTTGCTCTTCTTCTCCGCAAAGGAATCGCGCCACTGCACGATCTCCGCGTGGTAGTGTTGGGGCTGCCTATCCATCTCATCGGGCTTGGTTCCCAGCCACGGCTTACAAAGCACCCTCTTGTTGAACGCGTCGATCTGCCGGTTGGCCTCGTGCCAGGCGGACATGAAGCCCTTGAAATCATCCACGAGCTTGACGTAGTAGCTATCCACCGCGTCCCTGAACTCCCGATTTACGGCGCGCAGAATGAGCAGGGACCTCTTGCTGTGAAGCGCCCATTCGTCGTGGAGGAGGCACTCGGCGTTGAAGCGGCGGCTGGCGCGGATGCGACGGTCAATCAGTTCCTCTTCGGTCTCGTTGCCGTAAGGGGGGTTGCCCATGAGCACCTTCATCCGAGGCTGCTGGTTGTCCTTGTCAAGCGAGTCCCAGAAGGCATGCCACGCCTGGTTGCACATGTGGTTCGTGCGCCCCGAGCTGTAGCCCTCGGTACCCGGAGTGCCTGAGGGACCGACCGGCCGAAGCTGCGCCAAGTGCAGCGTCTCGCTGTCCATCTTCATGCTTGGCTTGTAGACGTCGACAAGCCGCTGAAGTAGCCCATCGATGGCCTCCTTCTGGTTGAAGGACTCTTCGCCCTCGACCGTCGCGTCCCACTTGAGATTCTTCTTCTGCACGTCGGTCATGTACGTCCCAACTACTAGGGGTTGCCAGCCGTTCGTCAGGCGCAGGCGGTATCGCTTGCACATCTCATCGACTTCCGCGAACGAGTGGTAGGCACCGCTTTCCAGAGCCATGGTTTTCCGTTGTGACGAATTTTCAGATCGCGGCGAGATCGACTCGATCAGCAGAAAGCTGTGACGCGCTGACGCTCACTTCTTTTTCCTCTCAGTTACTGCCGGAAGATCGGTGGGAAGCAGTGTCGCTAGCGCTGTGGAAGTCACATCCACATCTTACTACTGCACAAGCGCCGATCTCGCACAATCTTCTGTGTTTCGTCTCATGGAGTCCACAGACGACGCGCACTCCGTGGCCGCCGCAACCACCGGGGCTCGCGACTTTGACGAGATAGCCGACGGCGACGACCAGGCGCAGGACAGCAAGAGGCGGCGCATGGAGGACGACGACGCGGAGGACCTCGAGCAGGCAGAGAGGAGCGTGCAGCGTCTGCACGTCAGCGCTCGCGACCCCCTCGTTTCGGTCTACAAGGAGCACGACTCCACCGTGCTGGTCACCATAGACAGCCACTCGTCCGTAGAGACCGACCTTTCCAAGGTGACACACGACATCATCCTTGCCCTCGACAACTCGGGCTCCATGGCGATTGACAAGAAGATCCAGATGCTCAACAAGCTTACCATGGACATACTTCGCCTGGGTCTGCCGGGAGTGGACAAGGCCAACACCCGCATCGGCATCGTGGCGTTTGGCACCACGGCACAGGTCGTGCTCGACCTCACCTGCCTTGGCGACGTCGAGGGGCGCACACACACTCCCTACTTCGAGCAGCTCAAGGCCGACGGGGGTGGCACCAACATCCAGGGCGCGCTCGAGCTGGCCACCGTCGAGCATTCCAACACCAAGGACTCGCACAACTTGCGCAAGCACGTCGTACTGATCACCGACGGCGCCCCCAGCCACGGCCATCGCGACGGCCGCGCGCTGCGCAAGCACCTTCTGGCCCCGATGAAAGACCCCAAGAACCAACAGGTCTTCTACCACATCATCGGCCTCGGGCCCGACGTCAGCAAGCAGTTCTGCGACAAGTTCTGCGACGAGGGTCGCGCCGCTCTGTTCTCGTTTGCCGAAGAGACCTCCAACCTGTCCAACGTCTTTGAGGAGGTGTGCGCTCTCATGCGTTTCATTGCCGGGCCACTCATCCTGGAGTTCAACGACGCCGATCCAGAGGCACCGTGGAGGGCGCGGGCCGGCATGCACATGCACAACGGCAAGGTGTGGCAAAAGGAGTACATAATGAACCACCACAACCTCCTCATTGACAGAACCGTTGGGCCTCGCATGTCCGTGCGCCTCGTCGGCCCGGGATTTGATCACGACTACGAGGACGGCTTCAACCTCACGTACACCAACAAGCCCATCATCCCCAATTGGGATCACGAGGACACGTTCAAGATCAGGGACGCCGTGTACAACGACTACATTCGCGAACGCTCGCTCGTCGTCGGCCACCGCAGGGCGGTGGAGAAGGTCAAGACGTGGAGGGAGAAGGCCGACGTGTCGCAGAAAATCTACGACGAGTCCGTCGTCCAGATGTCCGGTTACAAGTTCGGTTCCGGATCTTCCGTGCACCTTCGCCGCCTCTCGGCGGAGAACGCGTTCTACCAGGCGCACAAGAACGACATTACCTACCTCAACGACCGGTCTTCGGAGCTCGTCTCTAGCCGGGCGGCGACCTGCTCGCAGTACGCATAGGAGCCGCGGCTTTTCCCTGCATCATAGCATAATTTCGCACAATGCGACGAAACTCATGCCGCGAGAGCTGCGAGGTGCCTCGTTTCCCGGGGTACGACGTGTGGAGTGCCGTAGTGGACGGAGTAATAGTCTCTCTTGATGTCGACGAGAACATGCAGTTTTCTCCCTACCAAGCTCGGGCGCGCGTGCAGCAGCAGCGGCCGCTCCCGTACCAGCAGCAGCTGCCTCCCCTCGTGCACTCCGAGAGCATGCCCTACGTTGCGCCGCCGCCCCGGCCTCCCCAGCCGCCCCGGCCAACGGCTCCGCGGCCCGCCCTCGCGCCCGTCGACCCAAACCTCCTCGCGCTGGGCAAGGACATCTCCTCGCTCGAGGCCGAGAACGACCGGCTCAAGCACGAGAACACGGCGCTCAAGCGCGTCTGCAACGTGCAGCGCCTCTGCGTAAAGCAGCTGGCCGAGCTCGCCACTCTCCCCCCCAACCGCGCTCCGGGCTATTGAAAAGTCACAGACGCAAAAACCAATACGGACTCGAACGCCTACACACACACTCTCACGTGGCGGTGCGTGCGTGGTGCGCGTGTCGGTAGATCAGTGTGGGACGTCGTTGATGTCAACTGCGGAACACAGAGCAACAGTGAGCAGCGTGTTTGGTAAGCGTTGGGTGTCAGTGTTAAGCGCACCGCTCCAATTGTTGTACACTTCCTCGAGGCCACGGCCCTGAAGCGATCGCCGTGCTGTGTTGTGAATGGCCTCCATGTGTTTGACCGTGTACATGGTTCTAATCTGGACGTCCTCGGTAAACTTGCGCCACAGCAGACGCGCCACCTCCACGCGCTCCGGGCGCGTCCTCTGGTCGCGGCTGCTGAAGACAAACGATTCCAGCTGGAGTTCCTGCATCGTCCGGTTGGCCACCAGCGCCGTGCCCGCCGAGAAACCGCGCGCACCCATACCCCATTCCTCGTTCAACGCGTAGCGCTCGTCCCCGGGAACGATGACAATCGACGTCCGCGATCGGTTGTTGAAGATCTCGTACCAGTCGATTCTGAGGGGCTGGCCATCCAGCACCGTTCCCACTATCTGAATCCACGCGCTCGTCTCGGTTCCTCCGTCCTTGCCCGCAATCTTTACGGTCCACTGTCCCGCGCCCATGTTCTTGTCCACGTCCTTGCACACGACACTGTCGAACTGCATCGGCTCCGGAAAGAATACCCCGCCAGTAAAGTTGAACACGTAGTGTGGAGCGAACTGCACGAGCGAGCGGCTGGGCCCGGCAAGGTGGAAGAACGACATGCCAGCGCACTTGGTACCCATCAGGGGAGTGTACACCCAGCCCAGGGGGACGTTGGGGTATTGGCTGGGGTCGGTCGTGGGGTCAACCCCTGCCATCTGCGGTTCGTAGTTGTCCGCGTCCACTGGGTAGGACGACTTGTCGGAATGCCACCCGCGACGCTCGTACGGCACGCCGCCACGCGCAGGGTCGAACCCGCCCACGGGTCCCCATCCACGAGATCCACCTCCCCATCCGGGATGGCTCGTTGGTTCCGTAAGTGGCAGCTTTTCGGACTTCTCCGATGTCTCTGGCGTTTTTGAGCCGCGCACGCTCATGATGCGAGCAAACTGTAAGCGACACTACCACCACCACACTGCCACTGCACACTGCACACTGCACACTGCTACTCTCTCACCTCACCGCAGGGGGTGTTATTCCGGAGTCCTCTGCAATGCGAAACGTGAGTCTGCCTCTGCTCCCGTTGACTATCGGGATCGTCGCCGGTCCGCGGCCCATGTGCTCCAGCATGCGCGTGCGCTCGCGCGCCACCTCCGCCGCGCTCGGCACCAGGTCCTGAAGCTCCTCTGCGGACACCATGGCGCCCGCCGGCTTCAGCACGGGCGGCCCAGAAGCGTGCATCGGAAGTACCTCCACGCAGCTGGCGCGCATGTAGGTAGCACGATTGCGCACGTACAGGCACCAGTACGTCACGCCGACAAACACACACAGCAGAAGCCACCCAACGATGCCAAACAGCACCCACCCGTTGGCGTGCATGGGGATGTTCATACCTGGTGTTTTCCTAAATACACACACGCGCCCTACTGGAGTGTCCACACTTTGCAAAAATGCACACACGCACCATGCCATAGCGTCTCTGTTGCGCAGTCAGTTGGTTGGGGCCAAGTTGATCTCAGGCCACGTTCCGCGCGGCCCCTCGTACATCGGCTTGTCCGTCACACCAACGCGAAACCCCGTCTCCGCAAAAATGCGGTCCGACATGGCTTTGTAATCGATGAGCAGCCCGGGCCGCTCCGCCACGATCAGACCATCGAATATGAGACTCAGCTCCCTCCATCCGGAGTCTGCCAGAAATCGGCGCATGCTGGTGAGGATCGTGTTCTCGATGTGTTGACACACGCGCGCCATCGCCGAACGCTCGATGTCTTCCTCCGTCTCCTTCTCTCCAAGCTTGCGCAGGCGCTCCATGTCGGCAGCGCAAAAGGGTCCCCACTCCCTGGACGCGAAGACCGCCGCTCTCAATCGGCGCAGCTGCGCTTCCATCTCCACCACCAACGGAGACTTGGGCTCGATGTCCCAGAAGCGCTCCAGGGTGTTGATCACCCAGCCCCTGTAGCTCCCTCCAAACATCATCGCAATCACCAGCTTCTTGGCCGTGTCCTTGCGGAAGTCGGGATACATGTCCTGGTCTCGGCGCAGCGCGTGCACCTCCGCAATGTGATCTATGTACGTCTTGCGGTCGCGGCACCAGCTGTCGAGCTGGATCGTAGAGGGACTGGTCATCTGCGGGTCCGCGTACGTCAACATCTCCGCGAGCTGACGCAGAATCTCCGGCTGGCTGTTCACCTGATCAATGTCCTTGCCAAAGGCACCATTTGCGTGGCCAACACCCATCATGAACATGCGCATCATGCGCGGCGCGCCCTGCACGCTCACGTTGGACGCCGTGCCGTCGGGTTTGGTGGGACCGTCGCCGTGCCGGCCCAGCGGGTGGATGCGTCCGCCCATGCCGTACTTGGCTTGGTACTTGCAGCGCAACCGGCGCAGAGTGCGCCCGAGCGGCGTCCTCTCGTTCGATGGCGGCTCGTAGCACCGCTCCACAGCCGCAATGTACTCCAGAAACCACTCTCCGCGCTGCCTGTGCTTGGTGGGTAGGTCCGGGGTCTCAAGCTTCTCCCGTATCTGTCGCTTCGCCTCGTCCAGACCGTTCTGATCAACGTACTCGTACATCTCCGCCTCGCTCGACGATACCAGATCGCCGGGGCTTCGGGAGTCAGACACGTCGACGGTCGTGGTCGATTGCGCCGACGACGTGTCGCTGCTGCTGCTGCTGCCCCTTTGCGGCGTCGCCCTCTGCCGCTTCGGGCCCGACTCCGACGAGCCGACACCACCACCACCACCACCGGAGGAGGAGGGTTGGCGTTCCGCTCGACGGTCCACGACCGACTGGGCGAGCGGCGCCTGCGCGCCCATCCGCGGGAACAGGTCGAAGTGCGTACGCGCCAGCTGGCGCTGCGCCGCAGTCAGATCGGGTCCTTCAAAGCGCACGAGATTCGGTATCCACTTTGTGGTGGACTTGGACTTGGGCGGCGCGCACTGGCATACCGAACCCTCCTGCAGCGTGACCACAAACAGCGCGTCGGCCCTCTCCAAATCGGCTCGGCTCGGCTGATTCTCATGCTGGGCCGCGGTTCTGCGAAGGTCACGCAGCTTTCCGTTGAGCTCCCTGTCCAGCTCGTACGCCTCCTTCACCAGCTGAAGCTTCGCGTCGCCTGGAGCGCTCTTCCCAAACATTGTTTTCGCCCACTGTTCGTAGAAGGACACGCGCGAAAGAATGGCGGTCAGCTCCAGCCAGTGAGTTGGGTACTTCTGCGTGTACAGACGCTTCCACACCCCGTCGACAGCACGCTTGATGTTCGGGCCACCGTTTTGGCCAGGCTCGAGCACCTCGTGCTTGCAGTGCACGTCCACGTTGCATCCCGCAAGACACGTGCCGGGAGAGATGCAGATGTTGGCCTTGGTGTTGGACCCGTGGCATGGGCAGATGCCCTGCGACTCCTTCGACATGCCTTCACTGAGGTCGCGGGCGCACATGTCGAACGACACCATCACCCACGACCGACCAGTAAACTTTTTCTTGGGAAAGCGCTTCTCAATCGGGTCGAGCCCGTGCGCTCCACAAATGCACTCGCAGCACGTGGAGTGCACGTAGGCTTTCACCGACATGCGCGGATTCTTGACCCTGCTGTCTCCCTCCGTTGTCAGACGCGTCACCCTCATGTTCTCAAACGTGAGCGGCCGAGTCGCTCCAAACTCGTCGTCGTACCGGGGCGCCGCCGCCACAAACAGCGCGTGCAGCCGCAGCTTGTCCTGAGCGTAGGCTGCAAGTCGCGCCTGCAGGGGCTCTGGAACCTCGTCCGCTCGGTGTGGAGCGCCCAGCGCCGCCAGCGACGCGGCTGTCGGGGGCGTCGCCGGCGAACTGACCCCAAACGCAAAGAGCTTCTGCAGCGGGATGCTCGGGATGCCAAGCGCCAGCAGGCCGTCGCGCTTCTCGCCAGCACCGCTCACCACGCTCATACTCACGCTCTGGCAGTCCGTACCCATGCGTACCGAGAGCTTGGCCTCGCACGTGGCGCCGGAAAACCACCCCGCGTCAAAGGTTATCAAAACCACCGCTTCCTTGATGCCGTCCTTTCTCGATGCCTGCGTAGGCAGGGCCACGCGTTTTTCAAAACGAATCGCCACCGCCTCCTGCCGGCTCTCCTCGTCCAGCTGGTCGGCCTCGTCGATGCTCAGCGTGGGTACAGTGGCGTGCATCAGAGTAATTCGCGGACGGCGCTCGGACCTCGCGTTCATCATGCCGTCGAGAGCCACCCGCTTCTCATCTGCAGTGGCCGACGTGCCGAGCGTGAGGTGCCACAGGAGGGAATCGGCCGCGTGCACGTCGAGAAAGTTGGAGAATCCCCTTGCCTGAGACTTGATCAGATGCGACACGGGTCTCCAGTACACCATGCGTGCCTCGCGTTCGTCTCTCCGGGGGTTCATTGTTTCGTCAAGCCTGGCCAACGGATAACTCAGGTGAGTATTGAACGGCATTCGAGCGTAGGATGCAGGACTAAGCTGTGACGACTCGTGTTTGGAACTCTCTCCACTCATTCTCTTCTTCTACGAGCACTCCCTCCCCCACACGCTTAAAAAGAATTTACACCTCAGCTTGTCCTAGCGGTGTTTATACCAGCTTAGGAGACGTGGTCCGCATCAGCAACGGTGGCATGCGTCCACGTCGAGGCCTGCGGGTAGACGATCTCCCGTTCAGCGACTCTTTCTCCTCGCTCCTCTCGCTCCTCTCGCTCCTCTCGCTCCTCTCGCTCCCCTCGCTCCCCTCGCTCTCCACCGCAAGGTAACGCACGACATACCCCACAAACATACCGGTTGTCAGCGACAGGCCCTCCGTCAACGCAAACCACTGCAACCGGGGCTGTGCACCTTCGGAGCCCCTTGACCATTCCTCCATCATGGCCGACATGACCATGGCCAACAGAGCCAGCCACGTAGTCCAGCACCACACCGACGCGTAGCGTCCTTCGAGCCGCCGGTGCGTCAGAAGCAGCGACAGAGCGGCCGTCACCCACACCATGCTCATGCCAACGTAGATGCCAATGCGCAGCCTTGCAACCGGTTCCTCCTGGCTCGCCCCGACAATCACAAACACCGTGCCTATCAACATGTTCAACAGGTAGAGAAACGCACGACCCTGTGGAAACGCGCTTTTGCTCGACGCCGTCTCGTACCACTTGACAAACCAGTGACGTTTCTCGTCGAGCTCCGCATCTTCCTCCTGCCACCACGCATGGTTCAGCTCACAGTTGACCGCAAAGTACCCACCGGGGTTGTGCTTCACGCGGTACAACAGCCATTTGTCACGGTTTGCTCGGTGCAACCACCACCACACGATCTGCGGTGCCTCCAGAAGCACTATCACTGCTCCAGAGATCCCCTGCATCCAGGGCATCTTCGTGTTAAAACAGATGGCCAACACGTTCACGACCGTGGGCTGCAGACTCGTGAGCCAAAACCCAATGAACGCCGCCACGTACCCCCACTTGCCTTTGAGAAGGACGTCCTGATCTTCCGTGGCCTCTACGCCACGCCGCATGTACACCGCCCATGCAATGAAATCAGGAATTTGCATCCACAACCCGTACCAAACCGCCGTCACCGCCACGGCAAAACGCCACGAGTCAGACACCACCGCCGCCCAAATTCCAAGCGCCCATGCCGCCGTCCCAACAAAAAACGACCCCCCCGTGAGTTCTATGGAGTAGCACATCGTGCGCACACCCACCCTTTGCTCTACGCTGCGCCTCCACCTGTTTATTCTCCCTCCCCTTCCGGCTGCGCTTCCTTTGCCGTCTTCGGCGCACCGCCCTTTACCCGCTGCTTCTTGCCGGCCACTTTTCCGGAGCGCATCTTGACCGTGTTTGTCACAAGATTCTGGATCATGGCCTCCCACACCGGAGAGTACTCTGCATGTGAGAACGCCGAATTCGCGAGCTGCAGCTGCTGCTCCATGATGCGCTGCTTGTTCTCACTGCCCTCCTTGCGCTCGTCCACGAGCGCCGTGTTGAACACCTCCACGGCGATGGCGCGAGCTCGGACACTCAGCAAACGCATCGCTTTCGCGGGCGTCATGACCCCCGCCGCGCCGCCACCCACTTTCTGGCCGTTGTGCACGGCCAGTGCGTTTTTGACAGCTTCCAATGGCTTCCAGTCTTCCATGAGCGTCTTCCTGAACGCGTTGGTCGTGATGCTGTGCAACCCGTGCAGCAGGATCGCCGCTCCCGAAAGCTCGCGCCACGGCGACTCGATCGCGTCGCTGTCCTCGGTCAGCGAGGCCGCTTTGCGCTTCCGGCTGTCCTCGTACAGCGGGTTGCCGGCGCTGGGGTACATGCGCATGTAATGAACGACCGCAGGCTCCGTGCCGAGTGCCGCCACGTACAGACGTTTCAGTGGTGCGATGCCGTCCGCCGGACGGCACTCCACCCCCTCGCGACCCAGGCGCCTGAGCTCCCGTCGGAACGCCTCGGCGGTCGACAGCATCGAAATGGCACCGCAGTACCGAGTCTCCGTTGTCGCGCTGCGCTCCTTGTTGTTCTTGAATCTTCCACCCGTGATGGCCGCGCAGATGCTCACGTTCGCACTCACCTGTTTTCCGCGCTCCGTGCGACCGGTCTTGGTCAGGGCGGTAGCCGTCTTCTGCGCTTCCGCCGCGTCGTCTGCTCTCGTCGGAAGCTTGCACTCGTACGCAGGCCACTGCTGCTGCACGTATCTCACCTTCTCCACCAGCGCCTCGCTCGGAAGAAAAGGCCCCGCGTCGTCTTTCTCAAACGCCATAAATTTGTACACGACACCTGCAAAGACAGTGGCAAGCAACGCGGGGGTCTCGAGGGCGGGCAGGCCAAGCTCGAGACGAGTGTCGACCAGAATTTTGACCGCGTCCCACACGGACAGGGTGCCGCCGTCGTACTGCTCGGACGTCGCGCAAGACATCAGCATGCGACTGGAGGGGTGCAGACAAGGTACGTTCAGCGCCATGCGCAGTGCCAGGGCCGAGCCCTCCGCTGCCGGCGTCGCGAGAACCGACTCCGCAAAGACTGCCACTTCGCCCATCACCAGTCGAATCGCCTTGTTGGGGCTCAGCACGGGACCCGACGGTTTGTCGTGCCCGCGCAGGCTCTCCCGAAGGCGCTTCCCAACGTCACTGTACAGTTTCGACAGGGCAGCTACCTCGCAAATTCCATACGCCTTCGTCCCCATGTCCGCCATCGCAAGAAACATGGCGGTGATTCGGCAGACCTTCGCGCAGTCGAACATGCCGTCGGCATGCTCAAAGACGCGCGGAGCGAGGTAGCTCGTGCCAAACGGCGGACACTTGCAGCCGGGTTCCTCGCAGGCGTACGCGGCGCTCAGGTACGCTCCGACCCGAAGCCTGTGCGTGTCGAAAAGCAGCGGCAGAGCCATCATGTTCAACGCCACACAGATCCTTTTGAGAACCGCAGCTCTCGGGGGAAGGTACATGGCGGAAAGCTGCAGCAGCCGCTTCTGCCCCTCGCGCATCACGGCGTCCATCACGTCGGCGGCGGTGTAGGTCTCGGCATACGCGGACGCCTGCTCCTTGATCATCCATTCTTTCATCGGTCGATAGTCGCAGTACTCGCTCCACTCCCGGGAGTGGTTCACGGACGCCAGCTTCTGCTCCACGCGGGACGGAAGCGACCCTCGCGCCGCAGTGCGGAGCAGATCCAACATGCCGTACGTTATGCAGTCAGACTCGTTCAGACCGAACGTCACGTCGGCCTTCAGCAGCTTTTGTGCTATTTCGGAGGCGAGCAGAAGCATCGGACGAAACGACGGGAGCAACGGGGAGTCCTCGTCCTCGTCCAGAGCGTCGTCACTAGGCAGTCGCTGCGCAACGCCAACGCACTGCTTTTGAAACTCCGCCACCTCTTTGCGATCCCTGCTCCGTTCCGAGTAGTGCGGTGAGCTGCCGACGGCCTCCAGCTGTTTCAACAGCACGTCTGCAAACTGAAGCTCAGCGTCGAGCATCGTCGACGCCCCCGCACGCGGATCCTTTGCGTCGTAAGGCGCAGCGGGGAGACAGGACAGCTTCTGACTCACTGTTATCATTCTCCTCACGCGCACACCCAAACCCACACACCACCACCACCCTTCCAATCACAGCAGGGGTGCTGCAGACAGACATCAAACACTCACACTTACAAGGGAGAAGTGTTCATCGTTAGCGGTTGGCATCAGAGCGACGAGAACGAGCCCCTCGCACCCCGCGCCAGCATCTGCGCCTGCTGAAGCAGGCTGCCAGCAGTGGCTCCAAGATTCGCCCTGGAGAAGAACGTGTTGCCAAAGGTCGGCATCGCCGGCTGCGGCATCGGCGGCGGCATCAGCTGCGGCATCGGCATCGGCATCGGCATCGCCTGCGGCATCGGCATCGCCTGCGGCATCGCCGGCCGGCCTGCCGGCAGCACGATCGGCGGACGCATCCCCATCGGCGGCTGGTACGACGGAACGGTGCGCGACACCCTGCTGTTGATTCCAAACGCGCGGTTGACAATGTCCAGCGCATCCCAGGCTTCGGCGGTTGGCATCGACATTGGTGCAGCTGGCAGCACGTGCCTCGGGCCAGCCACCACGCGCGGCATCACCGGAACGCGCGTCGCAGCGACCGGCACAGCCCTGGAGGCAGGAGCGGCCGGAGCCCTCCATCCCATGTTCATCCCCGGACCAAGGGGTCTGGCCGGATCAAAGCCGTGCTTCGCCACGGCGTCCGCGCGCTTCTTGGCCTCCTTGGCCTCCTTGATCTTCCTGGCTTCCTCCGCCAGTTCCTCCGCAGTCGGTTCGCGCGGGAAGCGCGCTCGGCCCGTCTCCTCGTCCACGACCATCTCGAGGCACATGTCCACGTAGCGGCCAACCTGCTTCCACGTGCATCCCTGAAGCGACTCGCTCCCCTGTGATTCAGCCGCGGCTGCCTGAAGCGCAATCTCGCCCATCTCTCCAAGAGCCTTGCGATCGCCGTCGATCACAAACTTGGAAAGGTTCTCCTTGTCCTTGTGCCCCTTGCGAATCGCGTCGTCCACCGAGCCGTAAGCGATCACGTGGTACACGTGCACCTCGTGCTCCTGACCGATCCGGTGCGCGCGCTTCAACGTCTGCCACACCTGGGCCGGCGAAAACGGAGAGGAGCCCCAGAAGATCACCGCCGTCTTGTCCGATGGTTTGCCGACGAGATGCACGCCCGTGCCACCCGCGCCAATGGAAAGAAACATGCTCGACGTCTTGTTTGACGTCAGGAAGTCCTGCTTCACCTTCTGCCGCTCGTTCTGATTCATGCTGCCTTCGAACATCTGGTACGCCTTCATGAGCTCGTCCGTCTTTTCGTTGATGCGACGCTGCTTCTTGGCTTCCTTGGCAACCTCTGCGTCACACGTCTCGTCTTCCTCGTCCTCGTCGTTGAGGAGACGGTCTATCTCCTCCTGGACGCTGGTTTTGGTTCCCTGGGCCGTGTCCTCCGCCAGCACGAACTCCGCTGCAATCGCCTCGCAACGCGTCCGAAGGTACTCCCGAGCAATCTTCATGGGCTCCACGTGGTTGCAGGCAATGATTATGCGCTTGACGCCCTCCTTCTCCGGCAGCTCTCTGACGAGCTTCTCCAGTGCCTTGAGCGAACCGCTCGGGCTCTTCACCGCTTCCTTTGCCAGGTCCGCGTTCTCCTTGAACTTGGCACTCGACTTTTCCTGGAGAAGCGGGCTCACGACCATCTGCTGCATCTGCTGCAGCTTTGCCATCAGGCGCTTGAGATCTCCCTTCTCCTTTTTGTTCACGTTGTCCAGGTCCATGCGAAGCTGCCGCGCGTCTTCCACCAGACTGTTGTACGTGTCGGCATGCTCGGCATCGAGATCAACGTCGAAACGCACCACCTCTTGAATGATGTCCGGGAGACCAAGGATCTCGTCTGTCACACGGTCTTTGATCTTCTCAAAGACCGAAACGGCCTTGGGGTTGATGTCCGTCCCCTTCTTGTCGAGCGACCAGAAATTGGGGTCGCACAGCTTGGCCAGCTCCGTGTTCTCACGCTTGCGCTTGCCGATCTCCCGCAGCTTCTTGCGATCGTCATCCGAAAGCCGAAGCTCCTCACCGAACGACGTGTTCAGTCGGCGCTTCTCCATGTCCCTCTCAAACTCCATGTCTCTCTTAGAGATCTGGTAGTCAGGAACGTCCGTTCCGATCGCCCTGTTCAGGCCCACCATGTCCAGCGACTTGTTGAAGATCGGGGTGGCGGACAGGCCGAAGCGCTGGTCGCAGAACCGGCTCAGGAACGCGTGCGACACCGTCCACCCCGTCTCGGGGTTGCGCATGAAGTGAACCTGTGGCGGGGCGGAAAGGGGATGAGCCTACAGATGCATGCGGCGTGCGGTGCGCGCGAGCGCGCGCCTCGTCTGCGAACATCGCCTTGTACCGCCGGCGGAACAGCGCGTGCAGCGGCACGTACACCACTCCACCCTTCTTCTCGACCATCTCGTTCACGTGGTTCTGGTGCGCCTCCAGATCGTTAATCTGCTGCTGGCAGCTCTCCAGCTGGCGACGCAGCTCAAAGTCCCTGTCACTGTCCTTGTTCTTCTGAATGCGCTTCTTGATGAGAACACACTCCTTCCTGTACGCAAGCAGCGCCGCTCGAAACTGGGAGGACGTCCGCGTCTCGCGCTTCCGGCGCCACGCTCCCACCCACTGGTTGCGCTCGTTCTTGTGGTCCTGCTCCACCCACTGGTGACACGACTTGTACGCGCGGGCAAGGCAGTCGCGCGACACCACGATGACCCGAGCCCTCTTTACCAGATGCCACGTCAGGCTCGCCTCCTTTGTGGTCACGTGCATGAACTGGGGCGACACGTTGATCCAGTCCCTGGCCGTCTCTTCCCACTGCGGAAGCGTGCTGCTCGGGGCTGTCACAATCATCGATCCGTTGCCTTTGACCATCTGGATGGCCGAAGCGAGCAGGAACGCCGTGGCCGTTTTGCCCAGGCCGGCGTCGTGCGCAATCAGTCCCACCGTCGAGGTCACAAACTTCTCCACGCAATCGCGCTGGTGCGCATAGGGGAACAGCTCCTTGCCCGACTGATCGTACGTGTTCAGCCACCCCTTGATGCCGTGCGTCGGCTGACCCCTGCGCAGCGCCTTGGTGAACTGCGAGGCGGTCTCCTCCTGCACGGAACGCTTCTTTTTTCCCTCCTTTGTCGGCTCCTTCGGGGCCTCAGGGGCGTAAGGAGTGTCGGCCGCGCTCTCCCAGTCCAGGCACTCCGTGGAGACCGACGCCATCTCCCTTTAATCTCCGTTTCGTTTTGGCAAATCTCGCAGATCTCCAACCTCTGAAGCAGAAGAAAGCTGTGGCCTTCCGTCAGTGACGCTGCCAGCGTCTGCCAGCGGATAGCGTTCCACTTTTTCCAGTTCCGCAAGTTTGCTCTTCTCGGCGCGTTTTCCCGCTCTTTCCCACCCGCGCTGAGCTTCCTGCCTGGCAGCCTGGCGGCCTGACCAGGGCTGTCCATGCCCTGTCCATTCGGGACCGGGGCCCGAATGGAACGTTCAAGGACAAAAGACCGATCCTCAGCGGCAGGAAAGGTTCAAACTACGCTAGGTCACGGTCTTTTGGCACAGAGCTTACCGCTGCACGTGCGAGAGAGAAATTAAAAATTCCAGTGACGAGCCCGGCGACGAGTCGGACGACGACACTGGAC
>TARA_B110001454_G_scaffold36709_2_pt1 | contig 34499 bp, 32 predicted proteins | sample TARA_B110001454 | Tara Oceans TARA_B110001454 (sample SAMEA4397004) | marine metagenome | biome: Polar Biome; feature: [MES] marine water layer (ENVO:01000295) within the mesopelagic zone...; material: water (ENVO:00002006), including particulate matter (ENVO:01000060) such as...... | reverse complement strand
TTTCCATTAAACTTTTTCCCTAACCCATAAATTACAGTTGGGTCAGTTTGAAGACGCATCTTCAATTTTAACCTCTGAATAAAGACGCTCGCTATTCTTGGTCTTTCATCAGGAACTGCAGTTTCTTTTTCTATAATTGAAGCTAAAATAAGTCCTTCATATGGAGTTTTGATAGGTAAATTATTAGCACGATTGGCCCACTCCTCTTCAAGGACTTCAATAAGTGCATTATGAGCATTATTAAGCACTGATTTAATCAAAGTAGCTTTTGGGAATAAATATGTCTCAGGTAAAAATAAGCCTTCTATATTTTCTTCTGCCTCTAAAAACGTTGCATCATTAACAAAGATATCCCACTCAGATTCAATATTCTTATCATTATTTGAGATTAAATCAGAGGCACTAAGATTTTCAATCAATTCATTTGCGGTCCATCCTTCAATTATAGTGAAAGAATGTAAATGAATTTTCCCAGATACAAATTTATTAATTATAGAATATAAATTAGTTGTCCCTTCAAGCATATATTCGCCCGCTTGTATCTTTGTTCCCTTTGCGCTTAATCTAGCGTAGATTTTTAGTAAAATGCCCTCATCAATAACGCCTTGCTTTTCTAATCTTGATGAAATTTGACTAAAATTTTCGCCATATTTGATTTCAAATAATATCGGCTTATCATTCAGATTAATCGTCGAAAATAAAGCTTTATAGAAAAACCATGCAAGCATCACAAAAATTGCAATTAAAGCAACAATTGACAGTTTAATTTTATAAAGCTGATTAATTAATATTTTATATTCTCTGTTGATTTAAATTATTACACAAAGTTTCGAGTCTGAAAAAATCTCAATCATATTTGAATATACAATAAAAAAACGCCTCTGAAGAGGCGTTTTTAATTAATACTTACAGAATAAATGATTCTTTATTCCGATCCCGCTTTTTATGCAGATTTATGAGACGTCACAAAGTCTATAGCTTGTTGCACGGTTGTAATTTTCTCCGCATCTTCATCAGGAATTTCAGTATCAAATTCCTCTTCAAGTGCCATTACTAATTCTACTGTATCCAATGAGTCAGCACCCAGATCATCAACAAAAGAAGCTTCATTGGTTACTTCTTCCCCTTTAACGCCCAGTTGCTCCGCAACAATACTTTTAACTTGTTCTTCTATACTACTCATTTTTATCTCCTTGAGGACTAGCTGAGAAACTCGATAATTATCTTAACTATCAACTTTTTTAGTGTACACAACCTCTAATATAAAAAATTAATTTAGGTTATCTAAACGATAATTTAATTTACTGCAGCCGTATTGTAGGGGAAAGTTTGCTTTCAATCTACTCAGGATTCAATTCATTAACATTCCGCCATTAATATTAATGGTTTCGCCAGAAATATATGCAGCCGAATCTGAAGCTAAAAAAACTACGGAAGCGGCTATCTCATCTGTTTCTCCAAACCTACCAAGCGGAACTTGCGCCAACATTTTCTCCGTTTGATTGGATGTTAGGTTCTTTGTCATATCTGTTTTAATAAATCCAGGCGCAACAACATTGACTGTAATATTGCGTGAACCAACTTCACGAGCAAGGGATTTTGAAAGCCCAATCACTCCAGCTTTAGCTGCCGCATAATTAGTTTGACCAGCATTACCCATGAGACCGACCACTGATGAAATATTAATTATTCGACCGTGTCGCTGCTTTATCATTGTTTTTAGAGATAGCTTGCAAAGCCTAAAAATACCATTTAAATTTGCATTTATTACTGTGTCCCAGTCATCATCTTTCATCCGCATCAACAAATTGTCTTTTGTAATACCCGCATTATTGACTAAAATATGGATTGTTCCTTCTTTGCTAAGAATATCACTGATGGTTGAAGTCATTGAATCATTGTCTGTGACGTCTAAAATCACCCCTCTTCCTTTTCCACCTAGCATCGTTGTAATTTGTTTCGCCCCATGTTCGGTAGTTGCTGATCCAACAACAAAAGCACCTGCTTGTGCCAAAGATTTTGCAATAGCGGCACCGATTCCGCGAGTTGCCCCAGTCACAAAAGCTACCTTATTGTTTAGTAATGTTGGTGAGAATATATTACTCATTTTCTTCCTCAGTTGTTGTTCGATTTTGTGAAACTAACTCATTGAATCTTTCGATTGAAGCAACAGAGTCAAGCTTAATAGTTTGGATAGATTTATCAATTCTCCTGCAGAGACCACTAAGAATTCCTCCTGGACCAAATTCTACAGAAATCTCAATATCCTTACTAATAAAATAACGAATTGTATCTGTCCAGCGAACAGGACTAAATATCTGTCTTGTCAAGCCGTCTTCAATACTATGTCGATCAGAATACAAATCAACATCAACATTATTAATAACAGGAATGTTGAATTGATTAAAATTAATATTCTTAAGTTTTTGCTTAAGTTGAATGCCTGCTGGCTTCATTAATTCGCAATGCGACGGAATACTTACATTTAGCAAAATTGCTCTTCTGGCACCTTTCTTTTTAGCTATATCGATGGTTTTCTCTACAGCAGTTTTAGTTCCAGCGATGACAACTTGTCCTGGCGCATTAAAATTTACTGCTTCGACAACGCCTTCACTTCTGACCTCTTCGCACGCTTCTAGTATATCTTCGTCCTTGAGCCCGATGATTGCCGCCATAGCGCCTGAACCATCGGGCAATGCATTTTGCATATAACGAGCACGACAATTAACTAAATCTACTGCATCATTGTAATCTAGAGCTCCAGAACAAACCAAAGCAGTGTATTCACCCAAACTGTGCCCCGCCATAACAGAGGGCATAATAGATGACTCGGACGCATAAAACCGCCATGAAGCAACTCCAGCAACAAGCATGGCAGGTTGAGTATACAACGTATTATTTAGTTTATTCTCGGGCCCTTCTTGCATTAACTTCCACAAATCAAAACCCAGGATAGTAGCTGCTTCTGAGATCGTCTCTCTGACGACTTCAGATTCCGCATATAGCTCGGCCATCATACCGACTGACTGTGACCCTTGCCCTGGAAAGAGAGCTGCATACATATTATTCTTCCATTAACTTATGTGCTTATAATAATGATGTATTATACCGCTGCAATTACCAATTAACATTAATTGTTCATGCATCTTATTCCTAGTTTTTATTTTTATATTCGGTGTATAGTTATATTGAATATTTGATTGAACAAGCTTAAGGTGATTATGTGAAAAAACAAAAAAAAGAAACAGGTTTTACACTGATTGAAATTATGGTTGTTGTGATTATCTTAGGCATACTTACTGCCATTGTTGCTCCAAATATAATCGGCCGAGTTGGTGACGCACAAATCTCCGCAGCTAAACAAGATATTCGAAATATTGAAAGTGCATTCAGGCTGTATCGCCTTGACAACTTTAATTACCCATCTAACGAACAAGGTATAAAAGCGCTTACAACCAAACCGGTTGGTCAAAATACTAGGAATTGGAAAGGCCCTTACTTAAATCGAATGCCATTAGATCCTTGGGGTAATCAGTATCTTTACATGCACCCTGGCTTAAATGGTGAAATCGATATATATACTTATGGACGTGATGGACGACCAGGAGGAAGTGGAGATGATGCTGATATCGTCAATTGGGATAGCCAACAATAACTCTCCATACAAAACTCCAGCATCATTAGATGGTTTAAGAGACCCTAAAGTTGGAGGTTTTACACTTATAGAGTTATTAACTGTTATTGCAATAGTGGGAATAATTAGCGCAATATCAATATTCGCCATTAATACAACAAATAAGAATGATGACTTAATTGTTGATGCTACTAGATTAACCTCATTGATAGAGTTATCTAGAGAAGAAGCCATTATGCAAAGTCGAGATTTTGGGGTTGAATTTATTGAAAATGGTTATCAATTTCTTGAGTATATTCCAATCCTCGAGACATGGACGGATTTAAAAAACGATCATCTTTTCAAGCAGAGAAAATTTCCTAGAGGTCATCACTATAAGCTAGTAATTGAAAATAAAGAAATTGAAATAAAGAATCATAATATTAATTCAGATAAAGAATCATCAAAAAAACTCCTACCAAGCAAAGTACCACATATCTTAATTCTATCCAGCGGTGAAATCAGTCCTTTCAATCTTCTTATTTTCACAGATAATGACCATAAAATAAAAGTCTCTGCATCTTTAGGTGGAATAATAAATATTAATCACGAATAACAACAAAAACATACCCTATGAAGTATCCTAGTAATTTATTAATTCCCCCAATTAACCACAACAAATCAGGCTTTACTCTTATTGAAGTTATGGTTGCTTTGGCGATAGTTGCGATCTCTCTTGGATCGGCAATTGCGATAACAAGTCAAGATATTATGAGAGCTGATTCAATGCAACATAGAACGTATGCGAATTGGATCGCACAGAATAAACTGGCCGAATACCGAATTAATAATACTGAGTCAAAAATTGGAACTCAAGACGGATCGATCGTATTTGCTGGAAATAACTGGAATTGGGAGACAAAAATTTCAAAAACAGGTGTCGTTGATTTATATCGAATGGATATAGCTGTAAGTATTGCATCTAGGCAATTACCAGACAGGACTATCACTGGATTTATTCATAATAATTCAAAATCGTCAGCCAATGAATAAAGTTAAGAAAAATGGCTTCACGCTAATAGAAGTCTTGGTTGCAATGGGAATATTCTCAATTTTATCAGTCCTGGCATATGGCACATTAAATCAGACCTTAATTACTGCGGACATTCTTTCAAATCGCATGGATAAAATCCAATCGCTTCAAAGGGCCATCAGACTGATAGAGCAAGACTTTATGCAACTTGCGAAAAGACCAGTACGAAGTGAAATTGGCAATACTCAACTTGCGGCACTAACCACTAACTCTAGAAATATTTATCCAATTGAATTTACTCGTCATGGCTGGTCGAACCCCTTATCACTTAAAAGAAGTACGCTACAACGGGCCGCGTACGCACTAAATGGTGATGCATTGACTCGCCTACATTGGAATGTCTTAGATAAAACCTATAGCAATCGAACTCAAAGTGACATCATATTGGGCAACGTCAAAAACTTTAATTTCTCATTCATGAAAAATAATAATGACTGGACTGAACAATGGCCACCAATTGAATATAATGCAATTGATGGTCTTAAGGTTTTACCGAAAGCAGTAAAAATAACACTAACTTTTAATGATGATACGAATGTATATCGTTTAATCGAAATAAAATAATGACAAACAGACTTTCATTTAATAAAGAAAACAATAAAGGTGTGGCTTTAATTACCGCCATGATGATTGTAGCTGTAACAGGTATCATTTCAACAAATCTACTTTGGGATAATATTCTCGATACTCGGCGCACGATGACAACTCTGAATAGAGATCAAGCTATTCAAGTTGCCCTTGGGGCAGAAAGCTGGATTATGAAACTTTTAAGAGATGACGCTTTGAACTCACAATCAGATCATCTAAATGAATTTTGGGCAAAAAATTTACCTGTTCTACCTATTGATGGCGGTGAAATTTTCGGCGAAATAACTGATCTTCAGAGTAAATTTAATATCAATAATCTAGTCACAACTGATGGCAAAATTAACCAAAATCAATTAGAACAGTTTCAGCGTTTACTTAAGATTCTGAATATACAAACTAATATTGCCGCAGAAATTGTTGACTGGATTGACCCGGATCAGTACCCAACATTCCCTGGCGGAGCTGAAGATGATAATTACACAAAGATGACACCGCCCTATCGAACCGCAAATCAACCTATGATTACCATCAGCGAATTACTCTCTTTAAATTCTGTGGATGCATATATCTACAACACTCTAAAACCCTTTATAACAGCCTTGCCTGTAACTACAAAAATCAATGTGAATACGGCTGCTTCCCTAGTTTTAGAGTCACTTGATGCAGGAATAACTAAAAATGATACGCAACGGCTGACGCAAGAAAGAATGCCATCAGGGTTTAGTAATATTACCAATTCATTTAAATCTTTACTTCTTCCAGAGAACTTAACTAATATATCGAATAAATCCAATTATTTTCAACTTAAGCTTATGATTAGAATAGATACTGTAACAATGACTATGTTCAGTAATATCAAAAGAGACCAAAATGGAAATACCTCTATCTCAATGCGAAGTTTTGGAGGCGTCTAATCAATGGGTAACAAAACGATTATTAGGCTCAATGAACACTCGCCGAATCATGCTGAATGGATCACTGTTAATGAGCTAGGAAGACAAGTTACAGAGCCAGAATCAAGTACTCTTAATAATTTTCCTGATGAATATAAGACGAATGTAATAATCGTTCTGTTACCGGCCCTAGATGTAACAACAACGTTTTTAAATCTCCCAATAAAATCAACTAATAAAATTAAAAAAGCAATTCCATTTGCGCTTGAAGAAGATTTAGCCTGTGATATAAATTTACTGCACTTTTCATTTAAGAGAATTAAGAATAATGCTTATATTCCGGTCTCTGTGATTGAGAAAAAAAAATTCCATTTCTATCAACAATTGTTAATGGAATGTAATATATACCCACAATACATAACATCAGAAATCTTTGGATTGCCGATGATTCAGAGGACGGTAAGTGTCATAGTTGAGCCAAAAAAAACACTTATAAACAATGGATTAAACAAAGCCCATGTTTTAGAAAATGAAAATATAAGAGATCTTAATGACTTGATTAATGAAGTTAAAGAGGATGCAAATCATGTTCAAGTGTACTTGGATAATTCCATCCAAGATCAATACAAAGATCTGCAGGAAGAGCAAGAAAATATTAATATTAAGCTATTAGCAGGCAGCTCTCTTCAAAAAATATCTCAAATTATCGTAAATTCAAATTATGTTAACTTACTTCAAGGTGAATATGCACCCAAAGTAAAATTCACCAAATTTCTGAAGCCATGGCGATATACGGCTTACTTAATACTTGCACTAATAACAATATTAATGGCAAATAGAACATTAAGTTATATTCAATTAACAAAATACGAAAAGAATTTATCTGCCCGTTTTTTATACGAATACCGAAATATTCAACCAAATGCCAATAATATTAGCGATCCCATGCGTATTATTTCAGGCATAAAAAATGCAAACCCAGTCAAAACTGACACTTCTTTTTTCTTAACTTCTTTACACGAACTAAGTAAAGCCATGAGCAGCGGCAATGATATCTTAGTGACCTCTATAACCTACCAAGAAGATGTAACCATAATAAGATTAATCGCTCCCAATGTGACTTTGCTTGATACTATTCGAAGAGAAATCAATAAAAATGGAATTTTTCAGGCAACAATTTTATCTACAAATCAAATCGCGAATGATGTTGAGAGTCGGATAGAAATAAAAGCAGTTGCCCTGTGATTAAACAATTAGAATCACTTAAACAGCGTGAAATAATCCTTCTTGCTGGAGGTGGAGGTATCTTATTACTAATCTTAATGTATCTGTTTATATGGAAGCCCTTAGTATTAGAAAGCGTCTCGATAGAAAATAGAATAAAGCAATTAGAATGGTCACTAGTTGAGATTAAATATCTTCAAAAAATAAAGCCAAATAATGTTCAAAACACGTCTCAACAACAAAATAATGAGCCACTAGTGGTAGTTATAGATGGCGTACTAAGAAAATACGATTTATATAATAATCTTCAGCGAAGCCAACCAATTGGTGAAAACTCCATAAGGATTGAATTAAATGAAACTAAATTTAATGACCTGATAGCAAGCCTCGATGAATTACAAAATAATTACAATATGAATGTCGATACGGTAAATATATCACTTGCACAAACCAATCAAGATGGCGCTATCAATGCCAGTATTACTTTAATTCGTAATTAAAAAAATGATTAAAAAGAAATACACCCTTATTTTAGTTATCCTTTTTCTTGTCGGAATTATTAATTATTTACCGGCGAATACAGCTCTTCAATGGATCGTACCAAAAGGCACTCTTCTTAATGGAGTAAATGGGACAATTTGGAATGGAACTGTCAGTGAGGCAATAAATCAAAATACATATATTCGTGATATAAAATGGAAGTTCCACCCCGCGAAGATACTTCTCGGTGATCTGAGCTTTGAAATATCACTGTACCCATTCAATGGTTATTTAAATGCCCAAATAACTAGAAGTAGCGATCAAACAATCGAATTAAATAATCTACAGGGTTTTTTATCTGAAGGTACTTTGCCGATTACCGCCTCTTATCTTGGTATTGACGGTCAAATTGACCTTGACATAAAACAACTAAAATTAAGGGGAAATATCCCCGTTAAAATTAACGGTGATATTAACATTCAAAGCCTAAAAATCTTAGGATTATCTAATCAATCAATGGGAAATTATGCTATTAAATTCAACCCAACAAAAGAGAGTATCATCGGGAGCATAGAAGGAGAAAATGCTTTGTTAGATGTTGCTGGCACGATTAAAATTGATAATGACGGTAATTATTTAATATCTGGGGTTGTAGCACCAAATATTTACACGCCAAATGATATAAAAGCATTTTTAAATTTTCTAGGTTCTGCTAATGACAGCAATCAACGAGAATTTCGCTTTGAAGGTAAACTCTAAATTTCAACCACGCGCAGTGTTTTAAGGTTGGGAAAGTAAAGTGCTACTTTTGGCTGAAAACCACTATAATTCGCATAGATTTCTGCATATTTACTTAACTGATCTTTGTAACGAACAACTTCTGAATTTATAAATTCCGACAAAAAGCCACCCTCATGGGTACCGGTTTTATAATCAATAATCCAGTGCTGCTTATCCTTATCTATATGAACTCTATCTATAATAATTGAATAACGCTTATTGCTCCATATTCCAGTAAGAGCTAATTCTGAAAATCCATTATCTAAGATCATTTCGTGATGCGCCTTATCCTCAATGGTATTCCGAATAGCTGAATAAACTTTTCTTAAAACGTCATCAAGTTGATCATCTTTTACATAAATATTTCTCGCCCAGTTCATTAGCATAGGCTTTAAAGCATCTATTTCACTGAGTGATGTAATTTTTTTATCCTGCGATATTTTTTGCAACCATCGATGAATAATAATTCCAGAATTTTTAGCATTTTCACCTACCCACGAAAATTCAATCTTATCTGCCTCCGCTGCTTCAGTGTTTAATCCAAAGGATTCGATTACGGGCAATGAAGAGCCAAAAGGCGTTAGATAGATATCATTTATACGTTTCAAGATTGGTTTTATATAGACAGAGTTCGAATCAACGGGATCATCGAATGAAACATTTGCACTCTGCATATTATATTCATAATTTTCCTTTAAGGATGGCCATAATCTTCCCAGCAATGTCGATTTAGGAGGTGTATTTATAGATGCGCCATCATCGTTCTGCCTAACCTTTACGTTACCAATGACCTCTAATGATTCACATGCTCTGGTATAAGCAACGTATATCAGTCGATCTAACTCTAGAGCTTCTCCATCTTTAATAGTCTTCTGAATGAATGAATGCAATTTGTCGGTATCATTTGACCCTATCGGACTGATGACAATATCGTCAGAAATAGAGTCTGTTGGACGAGAGAGCCAATTTATAACAGGTTTTTCTGTCGGCCTTGTTGCTCCTTCTAATGATGGGAGGATCACATGATCAAATTCCAAGCCTTTGGCTTTGTGAATGGTCATAACATTTATACGAACTTCTTTATGATCTATGCTAGATACTCTAATTTCATCAATTTTTTCCTCTAGTTCAGATGGATCTTCAAGATTCCCTCCACTGTCTATCGCTTCCAAAGTATTGAAATACTTTTGTATATTTTCAAGCTGCTCTTTATTTTCAATCAAAGCGGGACCATTCAACCTATACCATGACATCTCAACGCGATCACGCAATGATTTCATACTATGCGTATCAACATAAAGGGAGATATTTTGACAAAATTTAATTAGTTGAGATTGACTCTTTTTCGATAAGGTCTTAATGTTATTTTTATCTTGTATTAGATTCCAAATACTCTGCTGCTTGCCATTTTTCATCAAAGCAACCAATTCGACCCAAGTTAACCCCACCATCGGACTCCTAAGTAATCCAAGCCATGCCGCCTTATCTTCCTTATGGCAAAGCGCTCTTGTTAATGCCAAAAGATCAATTATTTCAGGTAGATCGGTCAATCGATCTATTTCGATGGCATTATAATTAATATTTTCATGACGTAATAAGCTAAGTAATAAAGTTAATTGAGGCCTCGATCTAACCAATATCGCAATGCTACCAGAAGTATTTTCCAACTTATTTTTAATTACTTCAGCGGTATAATTGGCTTGCTTTTGTTTATCATTATTAAAAAGCGTATGAACTTTATATTCACCAGGATTTATTTGGCCTCTCCCACTAATCGCATTTGCGTATGTTACCGCACCTCTTATCAAATCCTCAGAATCGGGAAAGACCTTCATAAAAGTACGATTAAATTGATTCACCAATTCGCCATCAGACCTATAATTATTATTCAACACTAGGTAGTGCAATGAAATATCGCCTATCCCCTTATTGCTACACACTAAGAATTGAGAAACTTGTGCATTTCTGAATCTAAAAATTGATTGCATGGGATCACCAACAAGAAATAAAGTCCTTTCATCTTGTTCTTCCCAGCCACGAGTTAGTGCTTCCAAAAATTGGTATTGACGTGTCGATGTATCCTGCATTTCATCAACTAATATATGCTTGAGCTTGTAGTCCATAATTAATGCAAGATCGGTTGGAGATTCCCCATCTCCAAGAGCCAAACGAGCACAATCGGCCATTTCGATAAAATCAGCGACATTTTTTTGAGCAAAAATATTTTTTAGCTCAGCCACAACATAAGGAAGTAATCTGAATAATGTAATTAAAATCTTCCATTGCTGATCATCGTAATTGGGATTTGGTAAGGATCTAACTGAATGCAATGCTTCTTCCAAATTATCTACATTAGCCAAATGATCAATTATATCTTTGATTTCTTTCTTTTCTTGTTTTGCATCAAGTGGAAAGCCATTATTTTTATTGACTGTTTTTCGCCAAAAACCAGATTTAGTTAACAAAAGATCAGCAATGCTGCACCATGCGTCATTATCATTACAAGCATTAAGCATTGCAATCGAGGTTAATTCTGGCAAATTTAAGAAATTGGTATTATTTTCCTTTATATAATCAAAAATATTCGGCAAACGTAAAAATAAATTTTCAGGAAATAAAGATACCAACTTAGAGTGATGATCTATTATTAGATTCTGTATATTTTGCTCAAGTTGATTTCTTAATTTATTTTGATTTGTTTCATCTAAATTAGCTCCTGAACCAATAATATCCATCCACTGATCTCGCATGCCGAGCATCTTCTCAAGATAATCAATATATCTATAAAGGCTGCCATCCAAATGGATTAATAATTTTTCTACATCGGAAGTATCGTTAAGATCTTCTGACAATAAGTTTAAAGATGATATTGCTGCTAATCGATAAATAGATTTTAATTCATGATCTGATAATAATTTTTTACCGAAACCAAATTTAGATGTAATTGGAGACTTATTAACAATATCAGAGCACAAAGAATCTAAGGTTAAAATTTTCATGCGTTTATGGGCATGCAATAAATTCCAACCTCTCTTTTTATCTCTTTTTAATACCTCATTGGCATACTGGTAGGTCGTAATTTGATGGGCTTCGGAGGGTTTGATTCCAGAGCTTGCTTCAGCGATTGCACTTAGGACCCTTTGCTTCATTTCATTTGCGGCTTTATTTGTAAATGTTATCGCTACAATCTCCTCAGGCTGAGAAACAGAGGTCAGTAGCTTTAAGTAACGTTGAATTAAAAGTTCAGTTTTACCAGAGCCAGCAGGCGCCTGAACAATAAAGGATTTACTTATATCCAGCGCCTGCCTACGAATACTTTCATCGGTATTCATATGGGTATTATCATGACTCATTCTTGTGCTCCTGAACGCGACTTAATACATGCAAATACCTCAATCTATTATTTTGATCTAGTTGAGAGTTAAAATTAATACGAGTATCACCGGCAGAAATCTTGTTAAGAATTTCACGTACATCACGAATACCGCTTTCGATATCCACCGACTTATGCTTATTGTTTTTAGATTGTTTAAAATCATGCAAACCAGCAGTAATAAAATTTATAGTCTGCGTATCTTTAAGGTTTATAAAAGATAAAGTTGATGGCTTTTTTTGCATGGCAGCTGCATAAACAAAGAGTTGAAAAGAAACAATGTTATTCCTCATGTCAATAATATTTTTAGCAGCGCCAGTTTTATAATCAATCACATGGAAAGTGTCATCTTTCTGAAGATCCACCCTATCCACCCTTAAGTGCAAATTAAGATTCGCATGTGCAAAGGTAAGTTTTTTTTCTACCTCGTTTATCTGAAAATAATCACGCTTAACCTCCTCCATCAAAAAAGCATGCAGCATAGTTTCGGTTCGAGACTTCTCTAATTCAAAGATTCGCTTTAAAATAGAGTTACTGCCTCTGATTTCTTTATTGAATATTTCGTTAACAGCTTTCTCGATACGTGACTGTTTTTCTTTTTCTGACCAAGATTGAATATCTTTCAATGAAGGCATAGTAGAATATAGCTCTGCCAATGAATCATGTATTAATGACCCTCTCAAAAGGGGTCCAATACCAGCCATAAATCTATTTAATGGCTTTACCAGAAGTCGCCCTTTTGCAAAAGCTGAAAATGGATCAGTAATATAAGACTGAACTGTATTTGTGCCGCCAGCCAAATACTCATTATTCTGAGTTTTTGGCGTGTCTTCTTCTATAATTCTTGTATTGTGATTCAGAAATGGCAACAAATACCAATCTGGATCATTGCAGGATTGATCATCGCTGTCCTTAAAATCTATCATAGATGTAAAAGTTAATAATAAATCATTCTTGTTGACTGAATAACTGTAAATAATATGGCGTGCAGCTGTGGATAATGAGTCCAATAGTTTTTGTTGCCTTATAATTGACGTCGACGAATGAAAATCTGGCATATTAAACTTTCTTTGAATTTCAAATGGAATAAAAGACGATGATTTTCCATTTTTAGGCCAGCTCTCATTATCCATTCCTGACATCCATAAATAATCAAATTCCATTCCAGAGGCTTCCTCATAACTGAGGACGCTCATGCAACTTAACGAATTTTTTGGTCGAAATACAGTGCCCTCAATCGCACTCAACAAACGATTAATAAGGTAGGTCAAAGTTACCTTTTTATGAATAATTTGAGTGTTTTCGAGCTGATTGAATATCTCATGCCAATTAGATAAGAGCTGATTTTCATGGTCAGAAGGATTGTTAATCCCAGGCCAGCCAATTGCACCAAGATCATCATTAAGAATTTCAAGCCATTCTCGGATTAACTTTGCATCTCTAACTGTTTTTGTTTTCTCAATGATGGCTATTTTTACTACCACTTCTAATTCATCTTGACTCGAAGCTTCATTAAAGACTTCTAGAAATTCTTCAACATGCCAATCCCTTTCCGGCAATAATCGTAATCTTCCTTCAATGGAGTTCGAGCCTGTGGTGTTTATGCCTTGGAATAACGAGCTTCTTAATAACAAGCTCAATTCTTTTGATGATAATGCTGATTGATACCATCTCAATAAGAGCATACAAGAAAATATAATAGGGTAGATGTTGAGATTATCACCACGCGAATCACTAATACATGATGAGTCATGATCATTATTATATTGCCAACCAGGTGACAGTCCCTCCATAATTAAATATCGGATCTCCCTGATCTTATGAGTATCATTTACTAGAACAGCTATTTTTGAATCAGGATCTTTTTTTAATAAGGATTTAACCCAAGCGCCGACTGATCTGCACTCAGCATCGAGGTCTTTATAAGTTTTATATATCAATTTGCCTGCTGAGCACTGATGATCCAAAAATTCAACTTCGATTGTGCTTTTTAAGGAGTCAATGATTAGATCCAAGATTGGTGGTGCATCATAGAAACCAACAAATGTTATACCTTGATGATCTTCTTTTTCAAGCCATTCTTGAGGGTCACGCTGAAGTAAATGATTGATTAGCAGCGACGGATCTAACCAATTATTTTGCGTGATCCTGCTCAAATACAACTGCAGCACATTTGAAAATAATCGTGATTCTTCGGTATTATCTAAGTCACTCACTTCATTGAATGGAACACAGTAATCGCACAATTTTTTAAATGTATCTTGAGCCTCAGTAGCTAACCGCTGAACATTTATCAGAGGGTCATCAGAAGCTTCGAGAAAACATTGCTCCCATAATATATGTGAGATATTTCCATCCAGAACCAAGGAGCTGCTAATTTTAGTATTATTTAAATACCGATATTTCATCCAATCTCGCCAAAAATATATTTTCGGAGAAATCCAAGCCTTATTTTGCAATCTTAACTGAGATTTATCATACTCGTTCAAAAGATCACGTGCTAAATAAGTAGAAGACGTTAAAATAACCTCTTTATTGTTTATTTTTGTCAGCAACCAGGGGTAAATAGGAGGATTTTCTTTCATATTACGTGTTTAACGCGAAGCTGATCTATATCGCTATCAGAAAAGCCTAATATTTCACGTAAAATTTCATCCGTATGCTCTCCTAATTTCGGCGGCGCTCTATTATATTGGATATCATAAGTTGAAAATGTCACTGGATTTGCCACGGTGGGTACCTTTTCATGCGATTTTGTAGTTATGTTCCTTACAATATTTCGCTCTTTAGTGTAACTATCGTCAAATACCTCATGAATATTATTAATCGGGCCACATGGAATACCTTTCTCTCTAAGTAATGAGAGCCAATGGATTGTATTATTTTTACTAAAAATACCTTGGAGGTAATTAATTATTTCGTCTTTATTATCAACACGTTGTTCATTTTTCTTAAATCTTTTTATAAATAATTCATCATTCTCATTCAAGCATGTCATTAGCCGTTCAAATTGCTTGTCATTTCCAACAGCTAGCATCATATCCCCATCACTCGTTGAAAATGCTTGATAAGGCACAATATTCGGATGACCGCTCCCCTCTCTAGTTGGAATTTGATCCCCAACTAAATAATTCATACTTTGATTCGCTAGCCATGCAACTTGGCTGTCAAATAAGGGGACATTTATACGTTGCCCCTCTTCATTCTGCTCCCTCCGGTAAAGCGATGCCAATACAGCTGATACAGCATACATTCCGGCCATAATATCTGCTATTGCAACCCCTGCTTTCTGCGGTTTACCGTCTTTTTCACCCGTGATACTCATGAAGCCACCAGAAGCTTGAATCATTGCATCATAACCAGATTCATTAGCTTTACTCGAAGTTTCAGAAAAAGCTGTAATCGAGCAATATATTAATTTGTTATTAATTTTTTTTAGTTGTGTTTCACCTAGGCCATATCTATCAAGTGTTCCAGTTCGATAATTTTCAATCAAAACATCACACGATTTAACTAGTTCTTTTATAATTGAGGCGCCTTCTTTGGTTGAGAAATCACAGGTTAATGAACGCTTATTTCTATTGGCGGCTAAAAAATAAGCCGCATCTGATTGATCAACTCGCTTATTACCACTAACCCAAGGAGGGCCCCATTGACGTGTGTCATCACCTGTAATTGGCTTCTCTATTTTAATTACCTCGGCACCATAATCAGCCAATAACTGTGTGGCCCATGGCCCGGCTAAGACTCGACTCATATCCAATACACGAATACCTTCGAGCAATGAGTTAGCGCTCACTAATCACTGGCCTTTCATTATCGGTAATCCACTCGCTCCATGAACCAGGATACAAAGCAGGTTCTGGTATCCCCGCGATCACTGCTGACATTGAAAGATGGCAAGCTGTCACCCCTGAACCGCACATCACGCCCCAACTTTTACCTATATTTAATTTTTTATCATTCCATATTTGCTTGATTTTATCAGAGTCTTTCCAGCTACCATCCGGATTGAGAAACTCCATAAAAGGCACGTTAATTGCATTAGGTATATGCCCGGCAACCCTATCAATTGGCTCAACCAGTCCATTGAAGCGATCTTTATCTCTTGCATCTATCAATGTAAAATTAGTATTATTTAAAACCCAAGCCTCTAATGTTGTAGTTGACCATGTGGAATTTAATCTTGGTCTAGCTTTGAAATCTCCTTCAATAAATCTAGGTAATGATATTTCTAAAGCAAAATCATGCCTCAACCATGATTCAATACCGCCATCTAAAACAGATACTTTTTGATGGCCCAACCACCTGAGAAGCCACCATAATCTTGCTGCAATAGCCCCGTTATTCGTATCATAAACAATCACATGCGTTTTGTTATTAATGCCCCAGCTTCTAAAAAGCATAGATATTTGGTCGATATCAGGCAAGGGATGACGACCCGTTAGTGAAGTAACTTTTCCAGCTAAGTCGTCATCTAAGTGAGCATAAACAGCATTCGGGATATGCCCTTGGTAATAGGCTTTTTTTCCTTCATTTGAATCAAGTAATGAAAAACGAGCATCAACAATCAGGTAATTATCATGGTTTAAATAACCAACCAAACATTCTGGTGATATCAATACATTGTGATCGAACATAATTAAACCAATATCAACTATAAAAAATTAACAAAAAAAGCGTTATATACTTGTACCAAAGTATACTCTCATAGACAATACGATTTCTAAAAAATATATAAGGATAGATCAGTGGGAAAAATAATTGTTGGACTAAAGCGTGTCATTGATTACAACGTGCGTGTTAGAGTTCGTCCAGACGGAAGCGGTGTTGAAACTGATGGCGTCAAAATGAGCATTAATCCATTTGATGAAATTGCGCTTGAAGAAGCACTAAGGATTAAAGAACAAGGTAACGCTGATGAAGTTATTGTTCTATCAATTGGGGCAAGTGAATCGCAGCAGCAATTACGCACAGGTTTAGCCATGGGTGCCGATAGAGCTATCTTAGTCGAAACGAGCACCAACCTTGATCCCTTAAGCATTACCAAAGTCTTTCAGAAAATTATAACTCAAGAAAATCCAAATCTAGTAATATTAGGTAAACAAGCTATTGATAATGATAATAATCAAACAGGGCAAATGCTAGCCGCGCTCCTTGAGTGGCCGCAAGCCACTTTTGCATCAAAAATTTCTTTCTCTGATGGCAAAGCTCAGGTGACAAGAGAAGTAGATACTGGATTAGAGACCATTGAAGTTACAATGCCTGCAATTGTAACGGCAGATCTTAGACTCAATGAACCAAGGTACGTAAAATTACCTGATATCATGAAAGCGAAGAAAAAACCCTTAGAAATAATTGCATTTGAAGAATTCGGTATTACCCCAAAAAATACAATTAATATCCTCAATACAGAGCCTCCAGAACAAAGGCAAAAAGGCATAATGGTCGATAACGTTACTGCGCTTATAGAAGAACTCGAAAATAAAGGTTTAGTTTAATGAATAAAATTCTCGTAATCGCTGAGCATAATGGCGCAGATATCAATGGCAGCACGAATAAATGTGTCACTTGTGCAGATAACATACCAGAAAGTGAAATTGACGTGGTTGTATTTTCACAAAAAGGGGCCGCTTTAGCTTCACAAGCCGCAAAAATAGATGGAGTAAACAAAGTCATAATAATTGACAGCGATTTCAACGAGCATAATTTAGCGGCTATCATTGCCCCTCAGATAGTATGTGTTGCTGAGGATTATTCGCATATTTTCGGTCCCTCTACCACTTTTGGTAAAGACCTTATGCCAAGAGTCGCTGCATTAATGAATACCAATCAAATCAGCGATATCATGGGAGTCATGAACGCACGTTCATTCAGGCGCCCAACTTACGCTGGCAATGCTATTTTAACGGTAGAAGTTATTGAATCAGAAAAAATTATTGCCACAATAAGAACAGCATCATTTGCTGCTGCTGGAAATGATAATAATGCCGATATTGATAATGTGACGCTTGATATTCAGCTACCTGATCATACAAAATTTATATCTTTACAATCCGGTAAATCGGATCGACCGGACTTACAAACTGCCAAGAAAGTAGTTTCAGGTGGTAGAGCATTGGCTAGTGAAGAAAACTTTAAAATTATTTACGATTTAGCTGATTCTCTTGGAGCTGGTGCCGGTGCATCACGCGCTGCTGTGGACGCTGGTTACGTCCCAAATGAAATGCAGGTGGGCCAAACAGGAAAAATAATAGCGCCTGATTTGTATATTGCTATTGGCATATCTGGTGCAATCCAGCATCTCACTGGAATCAAGGATGCAGGGACTATCGTTGCAATCAATAAGGATGAAGATGCGCCTATTTTTGAAGTAGCAGATATCGGCCTAGTTGGCGATCTTTTTAAAGTAATACCTGAGCTACAAGCAGCGCTCGAGAAATAATTTATAACTTAGATAATATTGACTCTGCTTTGCTGACTGCAATCTTTCCTGGCTCCTCAATCATGAGTTCTGTAATAATCCCATCTTCAGCAATTAAGGCGAATCTTTTGCTGCGTATGCCCATTCCGAAGTTACTGTTATCATTATCTAAACCTAGTGATCTTGTATAATCACCATTACCATCAGCTAACATCATAATTTTATCTTCCACGCCTCTATCGAGGCCCCAAGCATGCATCACAAAGGAGTCATTAACTGACATGCAAGCAATTGTATCCACTTTTTTAGCAAATATTTCGTCAGCAAATTCTAAATAACTAGGCAAATGACTGATCGAACAACCAGGTGTAAATGCCCCAGGTACAGCAAATAGTACTACTTTTTTTCCATTAAATAATTCGTCTATAGTAAGTGGTGCAGGACCTTCATCAGTCATAATTGTGAATGCACCTGGTGGTAAATTATCACCAATTTTAATCGTCATCAGACTCCCCTTTCTAAAGTTATTGTGCCGGTTAAATCTAAACTAAGACTAACACTCATTCTCTGCGATATGAACAATCAAGCCATCAAGTTCATGCGAAACCTCAATCTGACAGGTCAGTCGACTGTTATCGCGCCTCTCAAAAGCAGCATCCAGCATACTGTCTTCCATATCATCCGGAGGTATTAATTTATCTATCCATTCCGGATCAATATAGGCATGACATGTTGCACATGCACAGGCGCCGCCACATTCTGCTGGTAATCCATCGATATCGTTATTAACTGCGCCTTCCATGACGGTATACCCAATATCAACATCGACTTGATGATTATCACCACTCGGGGTGATGTAGTTTATTTTAGGCATTCAATTATCCATTGCTTGGCAGGCATCATTGGTCTAGGCATTATAAATTTTCAAACCTCTCCAGTGAGAAGCTATCTAAGATTTATATTCTTGCTGCTCGTGCTTGAGCGCGCCTTTTAGCTAGAGCATCAGCTTGTTTTTTTGCCGCATTTTCAGCGAGTTCTATTTGCTTATTTCTAGCGATATCACTTTCTATTACCGCTATCCATTGACCTGAAATACGCTGTGATCGTTTTGTTTTACTTGCGGCTTTGAAAGCTTTGATAGAATCTTTGTATTTTTTTTCATTATAAAGACACATTCCAAGCGATATTTGAGCATTATCAGGGCTCTTGATTTTGCCTTTTTTAATACCAGCTCTCACTGCCTTTACACATTCACCGTGCATCGCCAAATTAAGATAAGCATTTCCTAATCTTAAATCTAATTCACCTTCGTCAGATAATTTTGCTGCCATTTTTAGTGCTGGAATTGCCATTTCATCTTCTGATGCAAGCGTAAAGGCTTGCGACATTAACCTGTAATTTTTTGCATTACCCTCTACGCGACCATTTTTTATTTCTTTATCAAGAAGAAGTGCTCCTTTAAAGGGTACCTCTGCTTGCATATATAATTGAGCCATCGTAATTATCTCAGCAGGTTTTTCCAATAACCCTTGTGTGTGTGCTGCATCGTAGGCATATATGAGGTTTTCATCTTCACCTAATTCAGTGTAAGCGCCTGCTAATGAGAACCAATATCTCTTTTTAGGCCAATGTAAAAGCAAGGTCTTTTGAATATCTCTAACTTTATTAAAATCTTCTTGTTGGAAATAAGCGAAATTAAGCAATACATACCAATCTTCTTTCGGTAGAGGTTCCTTACTTGCTAATTTTCTTGCTTCTGCTAATTTATTTGTTGCTGCAACTATCTCGATCTCTTCTCTCGCCTCATTCAGTTTTGCCTCAGCTGTAACCACAGCTGCTGCTCTTCGAGCTTTTTTTCTACGTACATCGACAACCAATGCTGTTTCTATTGGCTCAATCATCTCTTTGTAACGTTCTATTTGATAGAGGTTCTGCGCATATAGAATATAAGCAGTTGCAGGTGGATTGACTTCCAATTTTAAATAATCCTGTACTAAAGATATAGCCCTAGAATAATTTTCTTCCATCGTATTCAATTGAGCTAATGTATAAGTGGTTGTTTTTTTTATTTGTTCTTCAATGGTTGGAATTCTTAACATTTCTTCGTAGGCGCTCATCGCCCTTGGAAGATCTTCCATATTATAATAAACAAAACCCAGATAGTTCATTACATTCTGTCGCTCATAATCAGAAATCTTAGTACTTGCGCGAAGAGCGTTGAGAATCTTCAGAGCGCCATCGTTATCCTCAGCCTCCATCATTTCCTGGGCTTTGGTTATTTTTGCGTAAACACTTTTACTTACCGCCTGAGCTTTCTTCGTTTTCGTCCTGTTTCGACGATCACGCTCGGTTTCACCAGACTTTAATCGATCAGCTTCAGACTGTGCACTACTTGGGGTTGTTTGAGAAAATACAGATCCCACTAATAAAATAGATGCAAAGGCAATTGCTATTAACTTCCTATTTGTATTTTTATTTATCAACATTATTAAACCTTTAGTTCTTATGCGCACTTAATAGTATAAAAAATTAATCTTCTATCTTGAATGTTATTCTTGTTTTAACGCCAGATACCGCTTGCGGAACACCATCAACCACACGTGGCTTATACTTGAATTTTAATACAGCTCTTTGTGAAGAACGATCGAACAATGAACTTGTACAAAATTCTGCGATTGGATCAATCGTAGTACCAGTAGGAGTTACCGTAAAACTCATATCACAATAGCCTTCTAGGTTACGCGATAATGCTCGAGCAGGATAAATTGGCGCCACTCTCACGATTGGCAGGTAATCACCTTCAGCGATATTCATGCCACCAGGACCGCCAATATTTAAATTATTACTTACTGATGGTGGAGGAATATTAATAGTCGGGGCATTTGGGTCTACTGTGTCCATATCCTGTGGAGGCATTTCTTGTGGTATTTCTGGTGGTTTAGGTGGCTTTTCTGGTGTTATATCTTCAGTATTAACGTTTTCATTCCGTCTAATCCTTACAAATTCTAACAAATGCCGTGCCCTAGGCTCAGTCAATGCACTTTTACCTGAAGCAATGAGTAGATGCATAACAAATAGAAGACTAATGGTAATTGCAGATCCAACTATAATGGATATCGCATATCTTACATACATTGAAGCAACCTCTTATTGTTAGTTATTTGCAGCGATAGAAACGTTATAAACCCCCGCCTGCCTGGCAGCATCCATCACAATGACCAATAATTCGTTGGTTGATTTCTTATCAGCTTGGATAACCACAGAACCTTTTGGGTTTTCAGCGTGCATTCTTTCAATGTTCGCTCTTACTGCTCTTGGGTCTATTAATCGTCTATCTATCCATATTTCATCATTTGGACTAATTGCGATCAAAATATTAGCATCTTCCACTCTTTCTGCTGTCGGTGCATCCGGTCTATTAACATCTATTCCTGCCTCTTTAATAAAGGACGCCGTGACAATGAAGAAGATGAGCATAATGAATACCACATCTAACATTGGGGTTAGATTAATCTCATTTTCGTCTTCTTCCATCCCAAGATTTCCACTGTTTTTACGCATATTTTTTTACCTTTAATGATCCATTGTAAGAGAGTCTTCTAAAAACTCCACTTCCCTTGCAGCACGTCTAGTCAAAAGTGTTACCAAAAGAACCCCTGATAACGCGCCAACCATTCCAGCCATAGTTGGCACCGTTGCTTGTGATACACCAGCTGCCATGGCTCTAACATTGCCTGATCCAGAAACTGCCATTACTTCAAACACTTTAATCATCCCTGTCACTGTCCCCAGAAGACCTAGAAGCGGGCATAAAGCGACTAAAGTTTGGATCATTGGTATAGAGCCATTAGTTGCCATTTCAAATCGTGAAATCATTCCTTCCCTAATTTGATGAGCGTGCCATGAACGACGTTCATTTCTGGCTTCCCAATTACTTCTTATATCGGTTGCTAGTTCTGCCATGGTTGAACGAAAGTACATCAATCGCTCTAAGATTAAGACCCACATAAGAAATATTGTTACTGCTATCCACCTGAGGACATTACCACCAAGATACAAGAAATCGATGATTGCATCCCAAGAGTCATATAACCAATACATAGCTACCCCTATCCTTTTTAATGTCTGCTTTCTTGGTGATTCGCAACAATTCCGGCACTCTGTGATTGTAAGATATTAACAATCTTACGGCTCTGGCCACTAACCAAAGTGTGTAACAACACCATTGGAATAGCGACTACCAATCCTAGGACCGTTGTCATAAGAGCTTGTGATATCCCTCCGGCCATTAGTTTTGGATCTCCAGCGCCATAAAGTGTTATCACTTGGAAAGTTTTTATCATTCCTGTGACTGTTCCGAGTAAGCCCATTAGAGGCGCAACTGCAGCAATCACCTTGATGAATAACAATCCTTTCGTAAGGTCAGGCATTTCTTTTAATGCTGCTTCATGCAGCTTAAGCTCGACCGTTTCAACATCAGCACCTTTTGCCTCATCGTAAGCCGATAAGACTCGACCTAATGGATTGTCCATTGATGCACTCTCTCTTGATAACTGAGCAGTAACATTTCGGCTATCCTTAGTCAGACCTATCCAACGCCAAATGGCAATCAGTAGCCCGACAATACCTAATGCAATAATACAATAACCAACAATACCACCTTGATTAACTCGCTCTGTAAGAGTTGGTGACTCTACTAATAATGCTAGGATACCGCCACGAGTAACATCCAAGCCAATACCAACATAGCCATCTGTCACTTCCATCATATCTTCTGCTGAATTCGTGTATTGGGATTGATCTGGCTGTCTTTGTAATTCAGTAACATTACCGGTTGTACTGTCATATTGTAGATATCCATCTTCGAAGACCAGGTTAAATACGCCTACTCTAACTACATCTGATGTTACTCTTTCACCATCGGCAGTTGCGTATTGGGTAGTAAATTTTGAGATTCTACCTTGCTCAGTTATTTCTCTTTGCAGCTCATACCATAATCCTTCGATATCTTGAATCGATGCGAGACTATTTGCACTTGCCATTTTGCTACCAAGCTCCACCAAAAAAGCTTCACGATTAGGATATTGGATATTTGTAAGTGATCCACCGAAACGCGTTTGCGCATCTCCGGCAACTGTTTGCAATACGCCAAATAGTTCTTTAAGAGCACCTAACCGTTTGTCCAATGCAGCTCTTGCATCAACAATTAATTGTTGGTTTTTTGCAAAAGTTAATTCTAATGTTTCACTTCTATTTTCTTCACGATTTCTTTCTGACCTAGAATTATTCAATAATTTTTGTTGATCATTTCGTGATGTTTGAAAACGAGCTTCTCTTTTTTGCGCCTCAACAGAATCACGTGCTTGACCTTGTTCTATTTGCTCAAGCAAAGCTCCCATAGATGAAGCATCTTCTTGCGCATTGGCCAGGCTCATTGAGCCTATCAACACCAATGTAAGTGTTATAAATTTTTTCATTTTAAGATGCCTCCGTTGCAGCTTGAACCGGAATCAACATAAGTTCTGGTGCAATTAATTGCCTTGCCATTCTTAGGCCTTTTCGGATTTCTGCACGATGCTCATCATCGACCACCCAGCCATTTTGATTTACATCCCACATACCGGTTATTGATGAGTCGTCCGATTGGAAATAAAGACCAATTCTACCAACTCTCAACATATTATAATCACGTACACCGTAATCACTTCCAAGATCTAATGATTGCTTATAATATTCTGCTGAGGAACCGTAATCTAATTCAATTTGATACGCCTCCATCACTTTACGAAATTTTTCAGCAACACTAACATCAGATCGCGACATCAATAACTTTAAACCATCTATACGATTAGACCTTTCTTCCAATAAAAATGGGATATCTAAGGCAACAGATTGATCCAAACCATCAATCATTCTTTCCATCAGCGGAAATATTTGACGGTTAATAACGTCGACCTGATCCATTGATATTTGTATATCTTCAAGTGTAGCTTCTTGCCCTTGAACTTGGGCGTTCATTAATCGGTTATAGACTTTAAGTCCATCGATTTCTTTATTAATGGCACGGTATTGATCGGTAAGTGTTCTAGTACCTTGAACCTTTTCATTAATTCTTTCTTGTGAAGCTTGAGCTAACTGCAATCTTTTTGCATCTGCCCTAAGAACGTCATCGACTGATTGCGCAATCAAATTGCCAGACATCAATACAAGACCGATTGACGTATATACAAATTTAATTACCAAGCTATTATTTATACACCGCTTCATGGGCACTCCTTAAAGTTTATTTAAATTACTTTTACACCATCTCTATTTTAGGAAAAGATGCAGTTATCCTATTACTAATATTATTATGTTTTTATTAATGATAAATCAAGTTCGGCGAAGTCTTATTATGATATAAATTCATATAATAATTAAGCCTTCATCATTACCTAATCTATTCTAATCGTCGCTAAGAATACCACAATAAAAATATATCGCTAGTCCTTAAGAAAGTTACTTTTTCAACAATTTATCATTAGTTTTATATTTCTACCACACGTTTGATTTTATTCATCGTGAACTCGATCTACATAAGTACTGAAAATTACTTTTTCAGTTGCAGTATGCATTGCTATAGTAATTGAAAAAAAATAAAATATTCTAGTAGAAAGTCAACAATGTAAATTTTACAAAACCAATCTAGAAGCAAGCTCAAGCTTAGCAATTTGCGATAAATGGACTTCATCAGGTCCATCCGCCAATCTTAGTGTCCTTGCACCTGCCCATGCTGAAGCCAAACCAAAATCTTCAGAAACACCACCACCGCCATGAATCTGAATTGCCCTATCAATAACACGTAGTGCCATATTTGGAGCAACTACTTTAATCATCGCTATTTCTTTTCGCGCTAATTTATTGCCTTGCTTATCCATTATATCAGCAGCTTTCAAGGTTAATAATCTTGCTTGCTCGATATCAATTCTAGAATTAGCTATCATCTCCTTCACGACCCCCTGTCTTGATAACTCCTTACCAAAGGACACTCTTGAAGCAGCTCTTTCGCACATTTTAGTCAGCGCTCTCTCAGCCATACCAATAAGACGCATACAATGATGAATTCTTCCTGGACCGAGCCTCCCTTGAGCTATTTCAAAACCTCGGCCCTCTCCTAACAAAATATTACTTTTAGGAATACGTACATCTTTAAAGATTACTTCCGCATGGCCATGCGGAGCATCATCGTAACCATAAACCATCAATGGCCTAACAATATCTACGCCTTTTGCGTTAAGCGGTATTAAAACCATTGATTGTTGTGAATATCTTGCGGCATTGACGTCTGTTTTACCCATAAATATAAGGATCTTGCATCGTGGGTCCATGGCGCCTGAGGTCCACCATTTATGACCATTAATGACATACTCATCACCATCTGGAGTTATTGTTGATTGAATATTAGTCGCATCAGAAGAGGCAACATTTGGTTCCGTCATTGCAAATGCAGATCTGATTTCGCCATTCAATAAAGGGGTCAGCCATGAATTTTTTTGTTCTTGAGTGCCATACCGAACTAACACTTCCATATTCCCAGTATCTGGAGCAGAACAATTAAATACTTCAGAAGCTATCAATGATCTGCCCATAATTTCAGCAAGTGGTGCATACTCGAGGTTATTGAGTTGCGCGCCATGCTCACTATCAGGTAAAAACAAATTCCATAAATTTTCTTTTTTCGCTATTCCTTTAAGCTCCTCCATTATTGGTGGTATTTGCCACCGAGAGTCGCCTCCATTCAGAGAATCATAAAAAACCTTCTCATTTGGATAAATATATTTATCCATGAAACTGGTTAATCTTTCCCTTAACTCAATTACTTTTGGAGAGTAGTCAAAATTCATAATTATTACCTTGCCAGTTTATAGTCCAATTTTTCTTAAACGCTCTGAAAAATAACAAATATAATTACTTTCAGATTAACTCTTGGAAAGAAGATACACTTTCTTAAAATATATTCTATCACCACCAAAACACAGATATGATATTTATTTACAACCCGCATTTACGAAATTAATACAATTAATTTCCCCGACAATTTATTCGAAAGACGTAACAGATTAATTGTATTATAATAACTCAAGGTTGACATCAAAACGTCCTTACAACATTATTTAGTTTATTATGAAAAAATTAATTAAAAAATTAAGAATAATTACAAGAAACGAAAGCTCCTTTCTACTTTCGCTGCTATCATTGTTACTAAAAAGGACGCTACGGGGAATATAATACTTCATAAAATTACCATAAACCCCGCATTCAAAAAGAACGAATAGTGGGGTTTTTTTTTAAGGCAAACAAAATTCACATATCTAGCAAGTAAAAGGAAAAGAAGGCAATGCAAATGTATTCTGAAAAAGATGTAGACTCATCCGTGTTAATGGGTAAACGGGTCGCAATATTAGGTTATGGTAGTCAAGGTCGAGCCCATGCGCTTAACTTAAAAGACAGTGGCCATGAGATTGTTGTTGGGTTACGCAAAGATGGTCCTAGTTGGAAAAAAGCAATAGCTGATGGATTAGAAGTAGCTGAACCCAATGCTGCAGTAAAAAATGCTGCAATTACCGCATTCTTAACGCCTGACCTTACCCAAGAAGGTCTTTATAAAGACATAGAAGCCTCTTTAAATACAAATTCGGCCATCTTGTTTGCGCATGGATTTAATATTCATTACAAACAAATTAAGCCGCGCGAAGATTTGGATGTTTTTCTTATAGCGCCAAAAGGCCCAGGTGGACTCGTTCGTCGTCAATACCAAGAAGGACATGGAGTGCCATGCTTAGTTGCGGTAGAAGTCGATTGCTCAGGGGCAGCTCTTAACTTGGCGCTTGCGTATGCACACGGAATCGGTGGTGCTCGAGCGGGTGTTATAGAAACGACATTTGCAGAAGAAACAGAAACAGATTTATTTGGCGAACAAGCTGTTTTATGCGGTGGAGCCACGGAACTGGTGGTAGCGGGATATGAAACACTCACTGCTGCTGGTTATCAGCCTGAAGTAGCCTACTACGAGTGCATGCATGAGTTAAAGCTTATAGTAGATCTATTGCATGAAGGCGGCCTTAAAAAAATGCATGAATTCATTAGTGATACAGCTGCTTACGGAGATTTAGTAAGCGGACCTAGGGTCATTGATGAGCATGTAAGGAATAAAATGAAAAAAATTCTTACCGAAATCCAAGATGGTACATTCGCTAAAAACTGGATCGACGAAAATAACCAAGGTCAACCCGAGTTTAAAAGAATGATGAGCGAAGACCTAAATCACCCTATTGAAAAAGTAGGGTCTGATTTGCGTAGCCGTATGGATTGGTTAGAAAATTAATCTCTGTAAATGAAACTAACGTAAGAATCATGAATATAAACAATGTAAAGATTTTTGATACAACATTGCGTGATGGCGAGCAAGCCCCTGGCTGCAGTATGACGCTTCGTGAAAAATTGAAAATCTCTCAAGCTCTGAATGATCTCAATGTCGATATCATAGAGGCTGGATTTCCTGCGGCGTCACCAGGCGATTTTGAAGCAGTCAAAGCCATTGCTGATCAAAATTTAGGAGCAACTATTTGTGGCCTAGCAAGATGCAATGAAGATGATATTAAAAAAGTATACCAGGCCGTTAAGGGCTCTGATAAACATCGTATTCATGTATTTGTAGCCACCAGTGCGATTCATCGAGAATACAAGTTAAAAATGGCCAAAGAAGAGATAATTAAAAATGCAGTTTCTTCTATATCACTTGCAAAAAGCCTTTGTGATGATATTGAATTCTCACCGGAAGATGCTTCACGTACTGAGTTATCATATCTAGCTGAAGTAGTGAGTGCGGCAATTGAAGCTGGTGCAACAACGGTAAATATACCCGATACAGTTGGTTATACTGTTCCAGCTGAATTTGACCGTCTATTCCAATATCTCAATAAACATGTAAGAGATATAAAAAAAATTACGCTCAGCGTCCATTGTCATAACGATTTAGGTATGGCTGTGGCTAATAGCTTGGCTGCAGTTAATGCGGGCGCAAGACAAATAGAATGTACGATAAATGGAATTGGTGAAAGAGCAGGAAATTGCTCGCTTGAAGAAGTGGTTATGGCAATAAAAACACGCGAAGAATATTTCAACCTCAGTACTAATATTAAAACAGAACGCTTGTACCCTACTTCGCGAATTGTTGCAGGAATTACAGGAATTCAAATTCCGAGAAATAAAGCAATTGTTGGAGAGAATGCTTTTGCCCATGAAGCAGGAATTCATCAACATGGCATGCTACAAAACAGTTCAACTTATGAAATAATGCGACCCAGTGATGTGGGGCTCAGCAAATCCAATCTGGTGCTAGGCAAACATAGTGGGAGGCATGCGTTCCGAAAACGCGTTGAAGAATTAGGTTTTCCTTGTGATGATGATGAGATAAATCGTGCATTTAAAGAATTCAAGAAGTTAGCTGATGCCAAAAAAGATATCTATGATGGTGATATTGAAGCGATAATGATGAATGCTGATGAATCTTCGGCTGGCCCATGGTTCTTGAAATCACTTAAAATTACATCTAATACCGGTGAATTAGCAAAAGCAACGGTGTGCCTTATGGATGATAATGGGAATGAAAAAATTAAATCGTCAAGTGCTTCTGGCCCAGTTAATGCAGCTTTTCAAGCGCTTGAGGAATTAACGGAAGTACGCTTAACATTGAAAAAATTTGATTTACATAGCCCCACAATTGGCGCGGATGCACAAGGTGAAGTATCTGTTAATGTTGAGCATAAAGGGCAATCATATCGAGGCGCAGGGACAAGTATTGATATAGTCGAAGCAGGAAGCAGAGCTTACCTTGGTGTTATCAATAGGATTCTTAGAAGACAAAAACAAGGGTTAAAATCTAGACCGCAAAATAACAATATACATCATGCGCCAATTTAAAGTCTTGAATGCATGTTGAACTGTGATCCAGTGAGGGAAGAGAAATGAGTTACAAAGGTGGCAAATTTATTTGGCATAACGGCCAAATTGTTAATTGGGATGAAGCTAAAGTTCACGTGTTAACACATGCGCTGCATTATGGCTCATCGGTTTTTGAGGGAATCAGAGTTTACAAAACGCCGGATGGCTTAAAAGTATTTCGCCTCAGCGATCACATCAAACGCTTATATAACTCTGCTAAAATCTATAGAATGCCAATTCCTTTTAATGAGCATGAAATTATAGGCGCCTGCAAAAAATTAATCACGGATAATGATCTTAATAATGGTGCTTATATAAGACCAATTGCCTTTCGTGGCTACGGTGAAATCGGATTAGCGCCAAAAAACGATCATCCAGTTGATGTCTCAATCGCGGCGTGGGAATGGGGTACTTACCTAGGAGCCGAAGCCCTTGAGAATGGTGTTGATGTCTGCGTTTCAAGCTGGCAGAGAGTAGCGCCAAACACCATCCCAACACAAGCAAAAGCAGGTGGTAACTACTTGTCAAGTACTCTCATTAGCACTGAAGCAAAACGTCTTGGTTTTGATGAAGGTATTGCGTTATCCACGGACGGCATGGTGAGCGAAGGTGCCGGTGAAAATCTTTTTGTTGTTAAGGATGGTAAATTGTATACACCACCCGCTTCTTCTGGCATTTTAACAGGCATCACCCGTGACACTGTCATGAAAATATGCCTTCGTTTGGGTTTCTCAGTAAACGAGCAATCTATTAATCGAGAATCCTTATATCTCGCTGATGAAATGTTTTTTACAGGAACCGCAGCTGAAATCACACCTATCAGTACCGTTGATAGAATAGCAATAGGTTCAGGGAAAAGAGGGCCAATAACCGAACAGCTCCAAAATGAATTCTTTGGTTTATTCTCAAATAAAACTGATGATGACCATAATTGGTTAGAGAGTATTTAGATGCCCTTCACCGGGTAATCTATCTAAACTAACACAACCTCATGGAAACTCAAATACCAAAAACTCTTTTCGAAAAAGTCTGGGCGGAACATGAAGTCACTCAGGAAACACCTGCGAATCCAGCCATACTTTATATTGATTTGCATTTAATTCATGAGGTAACTACGCCACAAGCATTTACATTACTCAAAAATCAAAATTTAAATGTAAGAATGCCTAAATTAACCATAGGAACCATGGATCATTCAACACCGACAGTTCCAATTCACTCTTTTAAAGATATAGAAATTGCAGGTAAAAGTGCAGCCAATCAAGTTAGAACAATGATGCAAAACTGTGAAGACTTTGGTATTGAGTTATTTGGCTTTGAAAGCAACAACAGGGGTATCGTTCATGTAATTGGTCCTGAGCTAGGTCTAACTCAACCCGGAAAGACAATTGTTTGTGGTGACAGTCATACCAGTACACACGGAGCATTTGGAGCACTGGCATTTGGGATTGGTACTACTGAAGTCGGACACGTACTAGCGACCCAATGTTTACTGCAACGAAAACCAAAAACATTGCTTATCGAGGTCACAGGCCTTCTCAATAAAGGCGTTACCTCCAAAGATTTAATTTTAGCTATTATCGGACAAATCGGAGTCGATGGTGGCACAGGATATGTAATGGAATTCAAAGGAAAAGCTATAGATAATATGAATATGGAGGCACGTTTAACAATTTGTAACATGTCTATAGAGGCTGGAGCTAAATCTGGGATGATTGCTCCTGATGATACAACCTACAATTATCTATATGACCGACCTAGATCACCGAAAGACAATGACTGGGAAGAGGCATTATTACGTTGGAAAACTCTCCCTAGTGATTCGGATGCAATTTATGATAAACACATTTCGATAGATGCTAGCAAGCTAGTGCCTATGGTTACATTTGGAACGAACCCAGGAATGGTTATTGGCGTTGATGAGTCCGTCCCTGAGAAAAAAAATGACAAGAGTTTCGATAAGGCGCTTGAATATATGCAGATTTTGCCAGGTAAACCAATAACGAATAATGAGGTTGATGTGGTTTTTATTGGCAGCTGCACGAACTCAAGAATTAATGATTTACAACAGGCAGCCGACATACTCAAGGGAAGAAAGATATCAAAAGGTGTAAAAATGCTGATAGTGCCCGGCTCTCAAAAAATTAAAAAAGAAGCCGAAGAACTTGGTTTAGATAAAATATTTATATCCGCTGGGGCTCAATGGCGTGAATCTGGATGCTCAATGTGCTTGGGCATGAATGGCGACACAGTGAAGTCAGGTAAATTGAGTGTAAGCACAAGCAATAGAAATTTTGAAGGCCGTCAAGGCAAAGGTGCACGAACAATATTAGCCAGTCCATTAACAGCCGCTGCATCAGCGATCGAAGGTCGAGTCGCAGATCCACGACATTATTTGTAATTTCATTATGAAGCCTCTAAAACACATTGAATCCAACACCGTTGCATTACCAACAGTAGATATTGATACAGATCAGATTATACCCGCACGTTTTTTAACAACAACAACACGTGAGGGCTTGGGTGATAACTTATTTCATGATTGGCGTTACACCAATGATGGTAAGGAAAATCCTAATTTTTTACTCAATCAAAATCACAACAAAGACTGTCAAATATTAATTGCTGGAAATAATTTTGGATGTGGATCATCCAGAGAGCATGCGCCCTGGGCTTTGATGGATTATGGCTTTAAAGCAGTAATAAGCACTAAGATTGCAGACATATTTAAAAGTAATTCCTTAAAGAATGGCTTATTACCAATAATAGTTGATGAAGAAACTTTAAATGAGCTAGTAAGGCAATCAGGAGAAAAAATTACTATTAATGTTGAAAAATCTGAAATGACGATTTCTAATAACAAAAAGATAAGCTATGAAATAGATGAATTTTCAAAATATTGTCTTGTTGAAGGTATAGATCAGCTTGGATACCTTCAGCGACATACAATTGAAATTAAAAAATTTGAGAAAATGAGAACATGGACGCCTTAATAACATTATTACCTGGTGACGGGATAGGTCCAGAAGTAACAAAATCTGGTCAATCTGTACTAGAGACGATTGGTGAAGAATTTGGACATAACTTCACCTTTTCAAGACAGCATATTGGTGGATCAGGTATCGATCACTGCAATGATCCCTTACCCTCAGATACGGTTTCAAGTTGCAATGAATCCAATGCTGTCATATTAGGTGCAGTGGGTGGCCCTAAGTGGGACAATCCAAATGCAAAAATCAGACCAGAGCAAGGTTTACTGGGATTACGTGCGGCATTGAAAGTCTTTGCTAATATCCGTCCAGTAAAGATTATACCCTCCCTCTCAAAGGCCTCACCATTAAAAGAACACCTCCTTAAAAATGTTGATCTTCTAGTAATTCGTGAGCTTACAGGAGGAATATACTTCGGCGAAAAACAACGTAACGACTCATCAGCTAGCGATCTATGCATCTATCATAATTATGAAGTAGAAAGAATTATAAGATTTGCAGCGAATTTAGCGAAATCCAGACGAAATAAATTATGCTCAGTAGATAAAGCAAATGTATTAGAAACATCTCGCCTCTGGAGGGATGTAACAACAAAAATAATGGCATCTGAATTTTCAAGTATAAATATAGAACATATTCTTGTGGATGCAGCAGCTATGTATCTAATTAGTCGCCCCGCTGACTTCGATGTGATCGTCACTGAAAATATGTTTGGAGATATTCTTACAGATGAAGCGTCAATGCTATCTGGATCAATGGGTATGCTTCCATCAGCATCTTTGGGTGATGGTAGAGTCGGTCTCTATGAGCCAATCCATGGTTCTGCTCCCGATATCGCCGGCAAAGGAATCGCTAATCCATGCGGCATGATTGGAAGTGTCGCTTTATTGTTGCGGCATAGCTTGGATCTTCAAGAAGAGGCTGATTTACTAGAAAAAGCTATTTATGATGCCATTGAAAATGGTGCTAGAACAGCAGACATTGCCACAAATAATGAAAAAATCCTCAGCACAGAAGAAATGACTCAAGTAATTACGAACTGCTTAGTTAAATAAAAAATTTTTAATGAAAAAAGAATGAACATAAAAGACCTTGTGAGGCCGGAAGTCCTCAATTTACCGACAATAAATGCCCCTGAGGTAAGTGAGGGCATGATCCGCATGAATGCGAATGAATCTCCCGCATCCCCTTGGAAAAAAAGTAACACGATACCGCTTAATAGGTACCCACCTATTCGTCCAAATTCATTAACAAAAAAAATGGCTCAATTTTATAGGGTCAGTAAAAATGAAATCCTCGTATCAAGAGGAAGCACTGAAGCGGTCGATACAATTATAAGGACCTTTTGTAGACCCAATATAGACAGTATTCTGGTATCACCACCAACCTTTGATATGTATCAATTTTTTGCTAATTTAAATTCAGTAGCGTTTGAACAAGTTCCACTTCGTTTGGAAAATAATTTTGCCCTAAAGATCGAAGACTTAACCAATGCAATCACAAAGAAGACAAAACTTATTTTCATATCCACACCAAACAGTCCATGCGGTTCCTCAACAACAAATGAAGATATTCGTCTAATTTTAGAAGCGACGAAAAATAGTGCGCTCGTAGTTGTAGATGAGGCATATATCGAATTTAGCTCTTTGTCGTCAATGATCAATGAAATCAACAACTATAAAAATCTTATAGTACTGAGAACCTTATCAAAAGCTTTTTCTCTTGCTGGCGCAAGGTGCGGATCGATGATTGCAAGCGCTGAGGTAATAAACTTTCTAAAAAAAATATCACCACCATTTTCTTTTTCAACTCCCGCAATAAATCATATTGAAAAAGTTTTATCATCAAATGATTTGGATGCAAATAACCAACAAATTAAAAAAATTATCGCTGAAAGAGAGCAACTAAAACAAAATTTATCGAATTTACTTTGCGTGAACAAAGTTTGGCAGAGTGATGGTAATTTTTTGCTCGTAAAATTTTACAGTAATGATGCTGTATTAAATATACTTCGTAAGCATCATATACTTGTTGGGCAGATTAAAAATAACAAGGCCT
>TARA_B110001454_G_scaffold79673_1_pt1 | contig 35125 bp, 36 predicted proteins | sample TARA_B110001454 | Tara Oceans TARA_B110001454 (sample SAMEA4397004) | marine metagenome | biome: Polar Biome; feature: [MES] marine water layer (ENVO:01000295) within the mesopelagic zone...; material: water (ENVO:00002006), including particulate matter (ENVO:01000060) such as...... | reverse complement strand
AAATGAAACTTGTATCAAATGGTTAAAAAGTGTCGAAACTTGTATTATCTGTTCTAACAGCGATTAACCAACCTATATTGCCTATTTGCGTTCACCTAATATTTACGAAAGCTTTATAAACGCTTTCAAAAAGAGACCTATGAATCATTCAAGTATTGAAGTGGCAAATAAGCAAGGATTTGCTTATGCCATTGGCGCAGCACTGCTCTTTTCCTGCAAGCCCATTATTATTAAATGGGCCTACAGTTATGGTATTGATGCACTAAGCCTGATGCTATTACGTATGATACTGGCATTACCGGTTTATCTATTAATTGGCACGATCATCATTCGTAAAAGAAACATCAAACTCCCCGCGAAGCACTGGCTATCAGCCGCTTTCGTGGGCTTATTTGGTTATTACCTTGCGACACTGCTAGATTTGAAAGGCTTGGAACTGGCAAATGCACAGCTGGAAAGGATTATTTTGTACGCGTACCCCACACTTGTTGTCGTGCTGGGGGCAATAATTTTCAAGCACAAAGTCACCAAGCAACAAATAGGCGCATTGGTATTATGTTATGCCGGTATTATTTGTATTTTCTTACAAGACTTAAGCCTGCAGGGTAAACAGGTAATAGAAGGAAGCTTATTAATTTTATTGAGCGCGCTCTCTTATGCTATTTATATGCTGTTCAGCAAAAAACACATAGACCGCCTTGGCAGCTTATTATTTACCTGCATTTCAATGACCAGTGCAACGTTCGCAACCATCATTCATACCAGTATTGCTCTATCATATGGCGAATTAAATCCCAATGAATGGGTGCTTAGTAATGAACTGATGGCCATCGTATTATTACTCACTTTCGCCGCGACGATTGTACCTTCCTTTATGATTAGCGAAGCAGTGAGTCGAATCGGCGCTGCCAATGCGGCATTAACAGGCACTGTAGGCCCCATTATGACCAGCATTATGGCGGTGGCCTTATTGGGTGAGATCTTTACTCTGCATCATGGTATCGGCATGGTTTTAGTGATTCTAGGCGTCAGTCGCTTGAAGCCCAAAACAATACCGGCACAAAAACAGCCAGAAAAGAAACAGACTGCTGAAGGAAGCCAATAAAATGAGCAACATCATGCAGGTATTAATCATTGGCTATGTATGGCCTGAACCTAACTCATCAGCGGCGGGTAGCCGCATGATGCAGTTAATTACAGCCATGCGTGCACAAAACTGGCAAGTCACTTTCTCTAGTCCAGCTCAACCCAGTGATCACATGGCTGATCTAACCCAGCACGGCGTGCCATGCCAAGCAATCGAGTTGAATAACGGAAGCTTCGATCAGTACATTAGTGATTTAAATCCAAACATAGTGATTTTTGATCGTTTTATGATGGAAGAACAGTTTGCTTGGCGAGTCGAAAAGTTTTGCCCTACGGCTTTGCGTATTTTGAATACCGAAGATTTACACAGTTTGCGTGAAGCCCGTCAGAAAGCGCTAAAAAAAGGCGAATACTTTGAGCTTTCTAATTCAGATCCCGCTAATTCAGAACAAATAGCACAATACCTGCATTCCGATTTAGCCATTAGAGAAGTCGCGGCTATTTTTCGCAGTGATTTAACACTGATGATTTCCCCCATAGAGGTTGAACTATTAACCGAACATTTTCAGGTACCAAAGCAACAACTTATGTATCTGCCTTTTATGCTCGACCCCTTATCAAAAAAAGAGATAGAACAACTTCCTAGTTTTGAAGAGCGAGAACATTTCATTAGCATCGGTAACTTTCGCCACGCACCCAACTGGGATGTTGTTTTGCAATTGAAACAACACATCTGGCCACTGATTCGACAGCAGCTCCCCAAAGCAGAAATGCATATTTATGGTGCCTATCCACCACCTAAAGCAACACAGCTGCATAATGCAAAGCAAGGTTTTCATATTAAAGGCTGGGCGGAAGATGCCAAAACCGTGATGAAAAGTGCTCGTTTATGCTTAGCCCCGATACGCTTTGGCGCAGGAATTAAAGGTAAATTGAGTGATGCCATGGAATGCGGCACTCCCAGCATCACAACCGAACTTGGCAGCGAAGGCATGCTCATTAATGATTCAAATAAGAACGGTAATGGCGACTGGAACGGCGAGATTATTAACAGCCAACAAATGATCGAGAATCCTCAAGTCTTTGCCGATGCCGCAATAAAAGCCTACCAAGATGAAGCGATGTTTATTCGCTATCAGAAAAATGGATTTGAGATTTTAGCCCAGCAATACGATAAAAATTACTGGCAAGAACTCTTTGTTAACCGCCTAACCGAGCAATATAAAAATTTGCAGGTTACTAGAGGACATAATTTTTTCGGATTGATGCTGCGACACCATTCAATGAAAAGTACGCAATATATGGCACAGTGGATTGAGGCTAAAAATAAACATTAGCCTCAAATCATGACCAAACGGAAACGACATTTATTAATCGCTGCTACAGAGCAACCATTTAAATGCTTACGTCTATTGCCTCAATCACATGCAAGGCTTTACGACGGGCGTGCCCAACTTCAGTACCACGAGCAAGAGCAACCCCCATGCGGCGCTGCCCTGAAACTTCGGGCTTACCAAAAATTCGTAACTGAGTATTGATTTCCGCCAAGGCTTTATCCAAGCCAGAGTAACGGATATTTTTGCTCTCTCCTTCCACCAGCAGTACCGCTGATGCAGAAGGTCCGTGCTGAACAATATTCGGAATAGGCAATCCTAAAATAGCGCGTACGTGCAATGCAAACTGAGAAAGGTCCTGAGAGATCAGCGTCACTAACCCAGTATCGTGAGGACGTGGCGATACCTCACTAAAAATAACATCATCGCCTTTAATGAATAGCTCAACACCAAATAAGCCACAGCCACCCAATTCAGTGGTTACTTTTTCTGCCATCTCTTGCGCACGTTTCAGCGCAATATCAGACATGGCTTGCGGTTGCCAAGATTCTTGGTAATCCCCATTCTCTTGACGATGCCCAATAGGTTGGCAGAAACTGGTTGTTAAGCTGCCATCTTTTGCTGCCGCCAAGTCGACATGACGGATTGTTAATAAAGTGATTTCATAATCAAAATCAACAAAACCTTCCACAATAACCTTCCCGGCACCCGCACGACCACCTTCTTGTGCGTAATCCCAAGCGGCATCAATTTCAGCAAGATCTTTTAAGGTACTCTGGCCTTTGCCTGAAGAACTCATGATCGGTTTTACCACACACGGCACACCAATCTTATTGATTGCGCCAATAAAATCTTCTTTATTATCTGCAAAAATATAAGGTGATGTTGGAACCGATAACGTCTCTGCCGCTAGGCGACGAATCCCTTCACGATTCATAGTAAGCTGAGTTGCTCGTGCACTTGGAACAACATTAAATCCTTGCTGTTCTAGCGACGCTAAAGTGTCTGTCGCAATGGCTTCAATTTCAGGGATAATATAATCAGGCTGTTCACTTTTTATGATGCTCTCTAATGCTTCACCATCTAACATGCTTAGCGTATAGCTACGATCAGCAACCTGCATTGCAGGGGCGTTATCATAGCGATCAAGAGCGATCACCTCACAGCCCAAACGCTGAAACTCAATTGCAACTTCTTTGCCTAATTCCCCAGCACCACATAATAAAACTTTGGTTGCAGAAGCGGAGAAAGGTGTGCCTAAAACGGTCATAATACATCCTAATATTTTGAACAACGGCTAGTTAATAAAATACAATTTACATACTTATTAAAAATAATTAGCCAATTAAAACTTCATCACATTGCCGCTCTCTAGCTCTCGTTCAGCGACTTTTTTCATTACATCTTTACGTGCTTCATTATCCATTGCACCCCAGCCTACAATTTCATCACAGGTGCGATAACAACCTAAGCAAACGTCTTGTTCATCAAGACAGCAAATATAAACACAAGGCGACTTAACAACCTCTGTAGCCTGACTACTGACAGCAGCCTGCTTATTTTTAGCATCCACAAAGAAGCCCTTCTATTTTCTAATTCAATCGTTTTGCACAAGCAATACATCTTCAACGCTTACGGGCGTTAATTCTTTGGTATAGCGCTGACCATTTTGAACATAATGATAAGCACCCAACTCAAGCATTTTTTGCTGCTGCTCTGATAACTGGCGCTTAATCACTGCCGGTGAACCTACAACCATTGAACCATCAGGAATCACCATGCCTTCAGGAATGAAGGTATTCGCTCCAATCAAACAATGATGACCAATTTTAGCCCCATTAAGCACCACCGCATTAATACCGATCAAGGTAAAGTCTCCGACTTCACAGCCATGCACCATCGCGTTATGACCAATAGTAACACCTTTACCCAGCGTCAGCTTAAATCCAGGATCTGTATGTAATACCGCACCATCTTGAACATTACTATTTTCACCAATGGTAATCACATCGTTATCACCACGAATAACACAATTAAACCAAATACTGGCATTCTCTTTTAATACGACAGAGCCAATTATGCTGGCATTGTCAGCAATAAAATGAGTGCCTTCGATAACAGGCTTACGTTTGCCCAATTGGTATAACATAAACAGTCTCTTTTTTATTTAAACGGGAAAATTGGAAATTGAACGCAGTATAAGTTTCTAATTTAAAACATGATCAGGGTCAAAGAGCATGAGAATAGAACTTAATCGATATTCAAATACCTTGCAAGGCAACTAACCACTAATATACTCACCTCATTAATTTCATATTGTTTCACAGCGTTTCAAGATGTTTCACATTATTTCATTACGTTTCACACTACTTCATACCTATGTAGCGATATTGATTTATAGTAGTCATTATGTGATGACCCACTTCTACGGAGAGAAATTTTATGACGAAAGCGCATTCTACAATCGCTAAGCCTTCACGCTTAAAAACTCATATTGATGCCATGACAGAGCAATCTATAAATGTTACTCCTGATGCCTCTAATACCCACCTACATAACGGCATCGATACTCTTTTACCCCCTGCTGATTTGCAAGGAGCCTATGTCAATAACCGCCCTCTTCCAACAGAAGGTATTACAGATCGAAAAGCCTACATTATAGGCAGTGGGTTAGGTGGACTGTCGGCCGCTTTCTTTTTAATCCGCGATGGTCATATGCCTGCGCAAAACATTACACTCTTAGAGGAAGGAAATGTTGAAGGGGGTGCATTGGATGGCGCGGGTAATGCTGAAGAAGGTTACATTGTTCGTGGTGGTCGAGAAATGGAACTCACCTATCAAAATTTTTGGGATGTATTTTCAGAAATCCCCGCTTTAGAGCTGCCCGAACCTTTTACCGTTTTAGATGAGTACCGCATTGTTAACGATGCTGATAAAAACTGGTCTAAAGCGCGCTTACTAGAAAAACAAGGTCAATTAAAAGACTTTTCCACCATGGACCTCAGCAAGCTTCAACAAGTGGAACTCGTTAAACTGCTGATGGCTCGAAAAGAAGATCTGGACGATATTACGGTAGAGCAGTGGTTCAGTGAAGGATTTTTGAAGAGCAATTTTTATCTCTTCTGGCGCACTATGTTCGCCTTCCAAAACTGGCATTCTGTATTAGAAATGAAACTGTACGCCCATCGCTTCCTGCATTTAATGGATGGCTTAAATGATATGACAGGGCTGGTATTTCCTAAATACAACCAATACGACAGCTTTGTACTTCCTTTACTGACCTGGCTAAAAGACAAAGGCATTAATATCCAAACAGGCACCATCGTCACCGACATTGAAATGGACATACAAAATAATGTAATGACCACGACGGCCATCAAATGCCGAACCACGGATGGCGACCATGACATAAGCATCAATCCAAAGGATTTAGTCTTTGTGACTAATGGCTCCATTGTGGAAGATACGGCCTATGGCGATGCCAATACTGTGCCCGAATTAAAACTCGGCGAGCAAGCACAACACGGCGCATCAGGTTGGTCTTTATGGAAAAACCTTGCTAAAAAATCACCTAAATTTGGTCGTCCAGAAAAATTCTGTGGGAATGCCGCCGCATCCACATGGGAATCAGTGACACTCACTTGTAAGCCCTCTCCTTTAACCGAAAAACTAAAAGAACTGTCGGTCAACGATCCACATTCAGGAAAAACCGTGACGGGTGGCATCATTACCTTTACCGATTCAAATTGGTTGATGAGCTTCACCGTCAACCGCCAGCCTCATTTCCCCGACCAGCCAGACGATGTGCTTGTTATTTGGGTATACGCGCTATTGATGGATAAACAAGGTAACTTAGTGAAAAAAGCGATGCCAGAATGTACGGGTAACGAGATACTCAGCGAGATGTGTTACCACCTTGGGTTAACAGAACAAACTGACGAGATTATTGCGGCAACCAAAATACGCACAGCATTAATGCCTTACATTACTGGTCAGTTTATGCCACGCGCTAAAGGCGACCGCCCTTGGGCCGTACCAGAAGGCAGCAAAAATTTAGCCTGCCTTGGGCAATTTGTCGAAACGCACAATGACGTTGTATTCACATTAGAAAGTTCGGTGCGTACCGCGCGTACTGGCGTTTATAGTTTGCTAGGCATCAAAAAACAAATCCCCGACATTTACCCTGGCCAATATGATATTCGACGCATATTACGTGCAACTCGTACTCTGAACAGTGACAAACCCTTTTTAGGAGAAGGTCTATTAAGGCACTTTTTAAGTGGTACTTATTTTGAACACATTCTACCTTTAGGGCCCGATGAAAAACCGGAAGACTTACATAAACCAGGAATGTTTGAACAACACATGCAATCGTTACGTCATGTGTTCGAAGAGAGTCATACTTTAGAAGCAGCGAAAACTTGGTTTCAAAAAACGATGGATACCTTGCGCAAACGCGATTAAGTATTTCATTAACATATCTCGATTCATCAAAAGCGAATCGAGATATCTGCATTGAGGTGATTATTCATCATTTCAGTAATCATCATCGCCGTTAATCCCCATATACGGAAACCTTCGTAATGGAAGCTAGGGATAGAAAAAGGGCCGCGCTCAAAATAATCATAAGGCTCTGTTTCTAAAAAGAAACGTAAAGGCACTTTGAATACCGCATCTAATTCATCGAGATTGGCGGTAAACACCGTATCTGCAGGAATGATCCCTACAATAGGGGTGATCAAATAACCAAAACGAGAAACGACTTGGTCGAGAGGACCAATCACTTGAACTTGCTGCGAGCAAAGATTAATTTCTTCGTGCGCTTCTCGTAATGCTGTAAATACAATATCAGGATCCGTTTCATCACGCTTACCACCCGCAAAAGCAACTTCACCACTATGAGCATTTAAATGCTGGGCACGACGAGTTAATACCAGCTGTGGATCTAATTCATCGGTGATCGCTACCAACACCCCTGCCTGCCTCAAATCCGGCTGATGAATTTCACGGGCATCGTGTTGCTGCACACTATTAATGAGCTGATTTAGAAGTGTCTGAGTTGTCATACTTCTATTTTACGACTGATACCCTTTGGAATACAGAAAAAAGCACGCATTAAGACAAACCTTTCAATATCTACTTGGATATCATCCTGTCTACTGCTAAAGTATTCCAAGGTGAGCATATAGTTATTTTGCCGCTTTTAAGACACCATCATTAATCAACCAATAATCAATAAAATTTATTATTAACGTTTTAAGTTTCTGGAGAAGTTGCATGCATAACCAGCCGACAGTGACCGCATTTTTTCATGAGCCGACTTTTACCTACAGTTATGTTGTACAAGATCCTGCTAGCAAGCATTGCGCGATCATTGATTCTGTCTTGGATTTTGATTATTCATCAGGCACAACGGACATGCATTCGGCCGATGAAATATTAGCCTTCATCAAAGATCAAGGATTGACGGTCGAATGGATATTAGAGACTCATGTTCATGCTGATCATTTGTCAGCAGCCCCTTATTTACAGCAAAAAACATCAGCTAAAACAGGCATTGGCTCAGGCATTACGAAAGTACAGGATGTATTCGGTAAAGCCTTTAACGCAGGGTCAGAATTCTCTCGTGATGGCAGTCAATTTGATCAATTGTTTGAAGATAAAGATGAAATACGCATCGGTGAATTAATAGGCTATGCGCTTCATACTCCGGGGCATACACCCGCTTGTTTAACGTATGTATTCGCTAACGATGCTTTTGTCGGGGATACCTTATTTATGCCCGATTATGGCACAGCGCGCTGTGACTTCCCTGGCGGTGATGCTGAGACACTATACCAATCCGTACAAAAGATTTTTCAATTGCCAGAGACGACGCGTTTGTATATGTGCCATGACTACAAAGCACCTGGCCGCGCTGAATATGCTTTTGAAACAACCGTAGCGGAAGAAAAAGCACACAACATTCATGTTAAACAAGACATCAGCCAAGAAGAGTTTGTGCGTATGCGCTCTGAACGGGATGCGACACTCGACATGCCGCGTTTAATTTTACCCGCTGTACAAGTCAATATGCGCGCAGGACATATGCCAAAAGCTGACGATAATGGTCAGGTTTATCTGAAAGTTCCCGTGAATTTATTTTAAGCTTAAACCTAAAAAACGACGGAGTAATACTGAGTGAGTAATGTGTGTTAAAAAAATACTTACCAATACTGAATTGGTCAAAAGAGTATAACCGCAGCCTATTTATTAGTGATTTTGTGGCGGCGATTATCGTCACTATTATGCTAATCCCACAATCTCTTGCTTATGCATTATTGGCAGGCCTACCAGCAGAAGTAGGACTGTATGCCAGCATACTACCTCTTATGGCTTATACTATTTTTGGTAGCAGTCGCTTCTTATCGGTTGGCCCGGTTGCGGTCGTCTCTTTAATGACCGCCGCCGCGGTTGGCAACTTCGCCTTGCAAAATACAGCAGAATATCTAGCAATAGCGGTTGCTTTGGCTTGGATTTCTGGCGGCATTTTAATTGTAATGGGGTTATTGCGCTTAGGCATCATGGCTAACTTTTTAAGCCATCCAGTTATCTCTGGTTTTATCACTGCGTCAGGTTTAATTATTGCGGCGAGTCAGCTTAAGCACATACTGGGCATTGAATCTTCAGGCCATAATTTATTCGATATCGTTCTAAATTTATTAGCACACCGAGACCAAGCTCATGGACCAACTGTCTTACTCGGCATATCAACATTGCTTTTTCTGTTATGGGTTCGTCGGTATTTCAAACCGTTATTATTGACGTTGGGCCTGTCGAATTTCATGGCAGATATTGTTGCTAAAGCAGGCCCCGTATTAGCCGTTGTGGTAACTATTTTTATTACTTGGTTTTATGATCTTGAGTTACTCGGCGTACGCATTGTGGGTGAAGTACCTACAGGCTTGCCTAGCTTGCAATTGCCTCAATTTGATTCTGAATTATGGCAGCAACTTTTTATTTCAGCGCTATTAATTTCTATCGTAGGGTTTGTTGAATCGGTTTCCGTTGCCCAAACGTTAGCGGCTAAACGTCGGCAAAGAATTTCTCCCGATCAAGAACTAATCGGCTTGGGAGCATCCAATATTGCCTCTGCTATTTCTGGAGGGTTTCCTGTCACGGGTGGTTTTTCGCGCTCAGTCGTGAATTTTGATGCCGGTGCGGCAACCCCAGCCGCCGGTGCTTTTACGGCGATAGGTATTGCCTTGGCAGCCATATTTTTAACACCTCTGATCTATTTTTTACCTAAAGCAACCTTGGCTGCCACGATTATTGTCGCGGTACTCTCGTTAGTCGATTTTCAAGCACTTAAGCGAACGTGGCAGTATTCTCGTAATGATTTTATCGCCATGCTTGCAACGATTGTTTTAACCTTAATTGAGGGCGTTGAGATAGGTATTATGACTGGCGTAGGCTTATCTCTTTTACTGTATTTATATCGGACCAGTAAGCCGCACAGTGCGATTGTTGGACGAGTTCCCGGAACCGAGCATTTTCGAAACATCGATCGCTTTGAAGTCGAAACCTGCAAAAAAATATTAACCTTGCGAATTGATGAAAGCCTGTATTTTGCCAATGCCCGTTATTTAGAAGATTTGATTTATGAACAGGTAGCAAACAACCCAGAGCTAAAACACTTCATCCTGATGTGCCCTGCCGTCAATCTTATTGATGCCTCGGCACTAGAAAGTTTAGAAGCGATTAACCAGAGATTGAAAGACAGCGGTGTATTGTTTTATCTTTCTGAAGTCAAAGGGCCAGTAATGGATCAAATCAGGCGGAGCCGATTCTTAAGCGAGTTAACTGGGCAAGTTTATCTGAGTCAATTTGATGCTTGGCAAGAGTTATCCAAAAAAGATTAGAGGACGCGAATCAATCAGCAACAGATGTATGAGCCAGCGTATTGCTTTCAAGATCGGTAAGAATAAGCAAGGCCTCTTCATCACTATTACCACATACCCAGCGCTCAGCGCCAAAATCAGCACATACCTGTGGACGCTCAGGCTGGCCGAATAAATTGCAGAGATTGTCATCGTTTAATTGAATGCAACGCTCTCCAGCCTTCTTTCCTTTTGGCATGCCTGGGATAGCACTAGTAATAGAGGGCGCGATACAACAAGCTCCGCAACCTAATCGGCATTCCATCATTGAAATCTCTCTAACCTATAAATTTCTTTAACTTACTTGGCGTGATTGTGAATGTATTGCTAATAGCGATATTGCCGCTGTTGCTTAAGCTCATTTTGTTCTATTAGCTTAATCATCATCATATTATATCGGTTTGCATAACGTTTTAATTGATTCATTCGTCTAGGGTCTTCCTCGACATTGATATTTGACTGCCAGCGACGATTTAACGAGCGAATACGATAGTGCTTACGAACGGTTTTCTCTTGAGATGCTTTTAGCCCAGGAACTAACATGCCTTTTTCTAAGCTAATGCCTACAAATTCTTTAATACCATTATGATACGCTTGCTTGGCATCTTGCACAGGGTCATTAATTCTCCCCAAGTCCCCAATACTGTCTTTCACTTCGTCGGCCATGGCTGCAGGCATGCTTATCCCAATGCTCAAACTGAGCATCACATACATCAGCCGCTTGAATGGGGTTTGATTTTTTATGCGATTTTTCATACATAGAATCCTGATTCAATAACGCTCTACTTAATAAGTATCGGTCATAAAGTAAAATTTACTGTTGTTATTTGTTACCAACCTTCCCTTATTAATCCTTTCCGCTACAATGCCCAGCCCTGATACCTATTGTCTATCCGTATCATGTTAAAGCATTCGTTGAAGAGAACAGAATATGATTAATCCAGTCGCTGTAAAATATATGTCTAAAGATGAAATTGAACGTTTGATGTATAGCTTTACGGCTAGTAAATCCAATGAAGAAGCGCAAACATTCGAAGCGTTAGTGCGTCGCTTATTAGAAATTATTGAAGAACAAAACCGCTAATGCCTAATACGACCTCAACCGCTGCCACTAACGCGCCATTAACGATTATCCACATCCATGATGATTGGGTTATTGTTAATAAACCGGCAGGGATTAGCATGCAGCAAGAGCAAGGACAGCCTGATGAACTCAGTTTGTTACAGTATGCTCTTTCAGAAGTGCAAAAAGTTGAACGTCGTATTACAAAATTATGGCCTGTTCACCGCCTCGATAAAGTAACCTCGGGGTTGGTTATTTTTGCAAGGAATGCTCAAGCAGCCGCTTCTTTCACACCGATGTTCAGCCAGCAAGAAGTTCAAAAATACTATATTGCCCTTGCTCTAGGTAAGCCTAAGAAGAAACAGGGCTGGGTAAAGGGTGATATGGAGAAAGGGCGTAATGGCAGCTGGCTATTAACCCGCAATACGACTAACCCTGCAGTCACCCAGTTTAATTCCTGTGCCTTGATGACATCAGAAAATGAGGCCAAGCGCCTTTATTTAATAAAACCCAAAACCGGAAAAACGCACCAGATTCGTGTTGCCTTAAAAAGTATCGCTTGCCCAATTCTAGGGGATGAACGCTACAAAGGAGCGCAGGCCGATCGCTGCTATCTGCATGCTTTGAATCTGTCTTTTATCTGGAAAAAACAGACATTTAGTTTTAATGCCTTACCTGAGCAAGGCTGCTGGCCAGAATTGTCGAGTATAGAACTACTCTCCGAGTTTTTTTAGCAATTCTTCAGCCGTTGGTTTTTTGCCCTCTTGCTCATAAAAAGCACTGGGCAATACTTCAATACCCATACGACGACCAAGCTTAATAATGAAAGGGATGGTCAAAGGGGCAAACGGCAAGACAGCAAAAACCCCAACCCCTAGACCTTTTACTAAATCGCCTAGCTGTTCGTTGGCAATGCGTAACTCAGCCTTGCTCGCTTCTCCATGAGTAAATTTGCGATAAATAGCCAACATCTCATGCGTTTCTGCTTTTTCTTGGGCCAGCGCTTGCTTAATCGCTAATAAATCTCTGCGAATTCGACGTTTGCTTCGCTTGTGTGTCACTCTCACGAGCTTTACCGGCGAGCGTACTAAATGATATAAAATCACCCTCATCCGATCAAACTCCTAGGCCGGGGGAAATAAACTTATCAATAACCATGTTCTATTGGTAAGAAAAAAGCCATTATAACTCATCTACAAATATATTAATTTATTCATAACATCGAGCTCTCAATTGCAACGCCTATCACACCTTTTAATATCACACATATCGCCGCTTACCTCATTCACCAAAATAGCGTGGCAGACAATTAGGGCCAAAACCTTATTGGTTGCGTTCGCCGTCATATTATTAGGGCAAAGCCTTGCTTGGCACGATCTGCAATATACCCAAAATCAAGCATTGGACTATTTTCTAGCCTCAATCATTTTAATTTGCTGCTTATTTTTGCAAATTTCTGTCAACCTCGCCAACGACTATTTTGATGGCCTGACAGGCATTGATACCGCCGCAAGGTTAGGGCCCAAAAGAGCTACTCAAAGCGGTTTAATTAAACCCTCAACCATGCGTTATGCCATTATTTTAACCACCAGTATCGCTTGTATATGCGGAGTCTATTTAATTATTAAAGGCGGCGAGGTCTTTTTCCTTTTAGGTCTTTTATCGCTATTTGGCGTCTATGCCTATAGTGGTGGTAAAAAGCCACTCGCCTCGCTTGGGCTCGGTGAAGTCGCCGTTTTCCTGTACTTTGGCTATCTGGCTATTATGGCCAGCTATGTCTTACAAACAGAGCAATTTCATGTGCAATTATTCATGCCTGCAACTCAAGTTGGGCTATTGATTGCCGCGATCATGTTGATAAATAATATAAGAGACATCGAAAGCGATAAAGCGGCTGGTAAATATACTCTGGCCGTTCGTATTGGTGATGCTTATGCCCGAAAACTTTACGGTATTTTTATGCTCACGCCTTTTTTATTAATTCCTTTTGATAATTACCAACCTTATGTGAATTTTTTATTATTGCCCTGCGCCTTATATTTGAGCATTAAAATTCAGCAAGAAAAAACTCAAGGTACATTATTCAATCAATATTTAGGCCAGACATCGTTATTGGTATTCGCTTGGAGCGTCTTTTATTCATTGTCGCTGATTGATTTTTAATTGTCGTTATTGAACTTTATACGCCTATGGTAAAGTCAGGCATATAATAAAAATAGTTGTCTTACTTCAGGTCCTATTATGCTAAAAGATTACCGCAACTACGATGCTATAGGCTTAGCTCAGTTAATTAAAAATAAAGACCTCAGTCCAACGGAGTTATTACAAACGGCCATTGCTCACGCTGAGCAAGAAAATCCTAGCATCAACGCCATCATTACCAAACTGTATGACTATGGTCAGCAGCAAATTGATCAAGGTTTGCCCGAGGGGCCCTTTTCGGGTGTGCCATTTTTATTGAAAGATCTATTAGGCTCATTAGAAGGCACCCAAATGACCAACGGCTCAGCCGCTTATAAAGGTCATATCTCTCCTAGCGATAGTGAAATGGTTGCTCGCTATAAAGCTTCAGGCTTAGTTATCTTTGGTAAAACCAATACCCCTGAATTTGGTTTAATGGGCGTTACGGAACCAAAAGCTTTTGGCGCGACTCGAAACCCCTGGAACCTCAATCATACTCCAGGAGGCTCAAGTGGCGGTTCTGGTGCTGCAATTGCTGCAGGCATTGTACCGATGGCATCAGGTGGTGATGGTGGCGGTTCTATTCGCATTCCCGCAGCTTGCTGTGGTTTATTCGGATTAAAGCCTTCCCGCGGGCGCACACCAACAGGGCCTTATTATAGCGAGCTCTGGGATGGTGCAGCAGCAGAGCATGTATTAACGCGCTCCGTTAGAGACAGTGCCGCTATGCTGGATATTGTCTCTGGCCCCGATGGCAGTTCGCCTTACCCGGTAAAAAAAGAATCTGGTTATTTACACTGTTTAAATACCCCCGTTCGCCCGCTAAGAATTGCCTACACCGCTCAATCGTTTTTCGATCGCCCAGTCACTCAAGATGCTATTGACTGTGTTGAAGAAACAGTCAAATTATTAGAATCCCTTGGCCATACTTGCGAAGCCGTGCAGCCTTACATTAAAGCCGACGATCTCACTGACAGTTATCTCACGATGTATTATGGTCATGTTGCTGCAGATTTAGAATTCGCAGCCAAGCTATTGAATACCAACTTCAATAATTTGGATGTTGAAGATACAACCAAGCTCATGGGATATATTGGCAAAAAAATCTCCGCCGAACAATTTGTCACCGCCAAGCGACGTTGGAATGATTTCAGTCAAAGCATGCATGCACTTCACCAGGAATACGATGTATTATTAACCCCAACGTTGGGCAGTGAACCTGTTCCAATCGGTGAATTCGAGTTAGGCTTTGCCGATAAAATAGGCACTAAAATAGTGAATGCTTTTGGCTTACAGAATTTATTATTGAAAACAGGGATGACTAAAAAGCTAGCACTAGAGAATTTAGAAAAATTACCTTTCACACAGCTGGCAAATTTAACCGGACAACCTGCAATGTCGGTACCTTTATATTGGACACCCTCTGGTTTACCTTTAGGTTCACAATTTATGGCACCACTAGGCGATGAAAAAACGCTATTGCAACTTGCCCATCAGTTAGAGCAAGCTCAACCTTGGTTTGATCGCACTGCCTTTAGCAACACAGGCAGTATCACCCAAAATACAAAAGAGACTATTGAATCATGAACATTGCATTAATCACTGGCTGCTCTTCAGGTATTGGCCGTGCACTGTGTGAAGAATTTCTAAAAAAAGATTTTTATGTCTATGCCAGTGCGCGAAATATTCAGAGCCTTGAAGATTTGCCTAAAAATGACAAGTTAATAAAATTAACCTTAGACGTGAATGACGCCAGCAGTATTCATAATGCCTTGGCTTATATAAAACAAGAACATGACCACTTAGATGTACTGGTAAATAATGCGGGGTACGCGGCAATGGGACCGCTGGCCGATATGCCTATAGACGATTTAAGGGCTCAATTTGAAACCAACGTTTTTGCCCCGATGGAGCTAACTAAAGCCTGCTTACCACTATTAATGGCTTGTCAAAATACCACCAGCGATACGGCTGCCAAGGCAACTCATAATGCGCAAGTCGTCAATATTGGCTCTGTTTCTGGTATCACAACAACCCCATTTTCAGGGGCTTATTGTGCAACCAAAGCCGCTTTGCATGCATTATCCGACGCCCAAAGAATGGAGCTAAAGCCTTTGGGAATTAATGTTATAACCGTTCAACCAGGGGCTATCGAATCCAAATTCGGTGATAACTCTCTGGCCAATGTCTTACAACGTATCAGTGATGAATCGTTATATGCGCCATTAAAAGAAGCAATCAAGGCACGCGCGATGGCTTCTCAAGATAATCCAACACCTGCTTCGGAATTTGCAGCGAGCCTGGTTGCACAATTATTAAACAAACCAAAAGCCGTTATTCGAATTGGTAATGGCAGTTTGGGGCTACCGCTATTGAAACGCTGGTTACCTGTCGCAATACTGGATAAGATACTTAGCAAGAAATTTAATCTGCCATCCTTGTCTAAACACGGATAGGCTGAACTTTATAATGACGAGTGAGCTCTAACGATAATAATAAGCTCGTCACACAATAGGTTATTGAAACATATGTTTAAGTCGTTTTTTCCCAACCCCAGGCTCTTTTTCTTATCAGTATTACTGTTTTCTGGGGCTGCCTGTGCCATCTGGTATGGTTTTAATCAGCAAATGGCTGACTTAGTGGGCTTGGATATTTCCAATACCGATCCCGTTATTGGTTTGGGCCACTTCGTTACAAATTCATTTTTATTATTTTATGGATTTTATTTCCTTTGTACGGTGTTATTTGCGTTATTTTGGTTTAGATACTCTCCACATAAATGGCAATTTTGGTCAATCATCGGTTCTTCAGCTATTTTATTTTCTACTTATTTTTCGGTTCAAGTATCCGTTGCTATTAATAATTGGCGTCGCCCTTTCTTTGATCTAATTCAAGACTTATTGAAATCGACTGATTTAAACGCTGCAGAAAAAGTAGTCACTGAAGAACAACTAGCATCTGCTTCTTCTCAATTATTTGATCTATTATTCATCTTTGCTGAGATTGCATTTTTAGCCATCTTTATTTATGTAGGTACTCGCTTCTTAGTAAGCCATTACGTCTTTCGCTGGCGCAGTGCGATGAATGAATACTATACAAAGCACTGGGCAGAACTAAGAAGAGTTGAAGGTGCATCACAACGTATTCAGGAAGATACGATGAGATTCGCGACTATTATGGAAAACTTAGGCGTTGCCTTGGTTGAAGCAATTATGACGCTATTCGCTTTTTTACCCGTACTTTGGGCACTATCTGCTTACGTTTCAGAATTGCCTGTGGTCGGAGAAATTGCACATCCACTTTTCTACGCTGCACTTTTCTGGTCTATATTCGGAACAGGACTGTTAGCGTTAGTTGGAATAAACTTACCCGGTTTAGAATTTAATAATCAGAAAGTAGAAGCCGCTTTCCGTAAAGAGTTAGTTTATGGGGAAGACGATGATAATCGAGCACAGCCGGTTAAAATCAATGAACTATTCGACAATGTAAGAAAAAATTACTTTCGTTTGTACTTTCATTATATGTACTTCAATGTCGCGAGAAGTATGTATCTGCAAGCCGACAATATTTTTGTATTCATTCTATTGGTTCCAACCATTGCTGTCGGTGCTATTACTTTTGGTTTACTACAGCAGATTCTGACAGCGTTTAATCAGGTAAGTAATTCTTTCCAATATTTAGTGAACTCATGGCCTACCATTGTTGAACTATTGTCCGTATATAAACGATTAACTGCATTTGAATCAACGCTGGATCATCCACCTGAATCAGATTCAATCGTAAATAACCCTGCTACTAATAACTAGAAACGTTATTAATTTAAAAGCCCGTCGATGAAGAAGAGCCTTTATTAATTTGATAAAGACTCTTCTTCATCGTTAGTTGACGCCTCATTATTCATATGTCGCATATGTCTGATGTTTCTACTAATACGCCACCATCAGCCAATATTGATCAATATATCGTTGAAGCAAGCTCTGAACAAACTGTCATTCTAGGGTTTGTTTTTGATACAGATTATGTCGATCAGGCTTACCAGCAGCTGCAACAAAAATGCCCGAATGAAATTGTTGCGGTTAATACCCAGTTTTCAACCTCTCATGGTTTCCTTTACTGGACCAATAAGATACGAATGAAGGCAATCTGCATCTCATAATCAATAGGGAATGGTGGGTAAATTCAGACCCGCATTCCCCATTTCTTCGATCAGTGGCATAATAGCCCCAAATTTTATGAGGCATTGACCATGACAACTGAAAATACCCTATTGGCCCGCTGCGGTAACAAATGTGAACTGTGTGCAGCAGATGGCCCAGTTGCTAAGTTTGAAGTCGCTCCTAGCGATGGTTCAGTAGAGCAAAGTGTAATGCTTTGCCCTACTTGTACTGACCAAATCAATAATCCAGATATCCTTGATGGCAATCACTGGCGTTGCTTGAACGACAGCATGTGGAGCCAAGAACTTCCTGTGCAAGTTATGGCATGGCGCCAGCTTAAGACGTTGAAAGCAAAAGGCGAAGACTGGGCACAAGACCTAGTGGATATGATGTACTTCGAAGAAGACGTACAAAAGTGGGCTGAAGCAGGAATGGTTGATTTCAGTGCAGAAACAACACGCGATAGTAACGGCGCTCCTTTAGTTGCTGGCGATAACGTTACCCTGATCAAAGATCTTGTAGTTAAAGGCGCTAACTTTACCGCTAAGCGTGGCACGATGGTGAAAGGTATCTCTCTAACCGATAACCCTTTACACGTTGAAGGCCGCGTTAATGGCACACGAATCGTATTAGTCAGTGCGTATTTGAAAAAGCAGTAATTCATCACGGCATCGACCATCTTGTCATTGATGGTCGATGACACTTCTTTAATCATTCTTGAGTTATACTCGCCTTCTCTTTTATTTATAATTATTAAACGATTCTAGCCAAGCGCCTTTATTCAGCGCCCCTTTCAAGTGACTCATTATGAACATTGAAAAAATCCAAAGCGCGTCAGTACGTCTACGTAATAACAAAGTATTCGAACTCTTCGTTGTTAGTATTATTATTCTTTCTGCCGTTTTAATTGGTGCTAAAACATACTCGATACCCGCGCCATTTATGACGGTATTAACATGGCTTGATTTCGCCATCACCATTATATTTCTCTTTGAAATTACCATACGCTTTATTGCCGAAGAAAATAAAAAGCGCTTCTTTCATAATGGTTGGAATGTATTTGATACTCTAATTGTCGTTATTAGTTTGATTCCAATAGAAGATAGCGAGATGGCACTCATCGGTCGCTTAGTTCGTATTTTCAGAGTATTACGAATGGTATCCATCATTCCAGAACTGCGAATGCTGCTAAATTCGTTAATACGCGCACTGCCTCAATTAGGCTATGTATTACTATTAATGTTCATTATTTTTTACATATACGCCGCTGTCGGCAGCACTTTCTTTGCTCATATAAACGCTGATTTATGGGGTGATATCGCCATTTCACTACTCACTTTATTCAGAGTTATGACGTTTGAAGACTGGACCGATGTGATGTACGAGACGATGGCTGTTTATCCGCTAAGCTGGATTTTTTATCTAACTTTTATCTTTTTAACCGCCTTCGCTTTTTTAAACATGGTCATTGGTATCGTAGTGAATGTGCTAGAAGATGAACATGCAAAAGAACGCGCGGCGCAAGATGAAGCCGATGGCAAAATCACCATGGATGAACTAGCGGAAGAAATACGTTCATTGAAGAATATGATCGTACAAGAACGCAATAAATAATCACATATTATTATGACTCGCTTGCCTTATTTTAATAAGGCAAGCTCACCCCAAACGTAAATCGATCTTCCCCTAATTTGCCATCAAAACCATGAGCGTAAGTCATACTCACAGGCAATAGTAGGTTATAAAAAAACAATACTTCAACATTGACCTCAATCCCAGCACCGGTCAAATAATCAGCCGATTCTGATGTTTGCCAAGCACTGCCATAATCAATAAAAAGTTTGCTAGAAATATCACCTAATGCAAGAGGGTAGTTTTTCCAACCTTCCTCAATCCGAGCTAGCCATTGCGTATAATTTAATCGATTCACATTATAAAATTGCCCGACCATTGTCGAAGATGAATAACCTCGCAGTGCAAAATCATCACGACCAAATAGCTGACTTTCAGAAATACGATCCTCTCCACCCAAACTAAACGGTTCTCCACGCTTATCGGTCATACCCCAAAGAGTTTGCATAGACAGCGATCGACGCCCAGGCAGGTCAAATATTTCCAACCACTGGGCTTGAACGACCTGCCCTTCATAATCACTGTTTAACAGCTCGTTGGTTTCAAAAACAAGATCAAGATAACGACCCGTTGAATAGCCTGGACTGTTTAGATAGCTTTCCCTGTTATCAAAGCGTAAACCTAAGCCGACCAGACTTTTCTCACAGCGATGGTGCAATACTCCATTGCTATCGGCACACCGCGGTTGAAATAAGTCATCCCGCTTAATACTGCTTTCAGTCTTTAATAAAATACCCGCATTGAGTGATAATTGATCTTCAATGACATTGATAATATTCAGTCGAGAAAATAGCCATTGATCTTTTTCAATAATGTAATCAACTGAATCGTTGCTGGAGCTTAGGCCTGCATCGATATAATCATAACTACGATCAAAAGCCATTTGATAGCGATTATCATACGTATACAATGCATTCAGAGTAGCGACTTCATATTGACTATCGATGGCCGTTTGAGCACTGTATACATGCCGAGACAGTACATCTGAACCGCCCGTCATTAACCCTATTTGAGTATATTCTGGTGTGCTTTGATAATACGGTAGCCACCAAGTTGGAGCCAGTGTTGACCAAGGCTCATACGCTTTGGCTATGCTCTTTTCCACATCATTAGCATAAGGGTCTGGATAATTTAATTCGCCTTCGAATGTTGAGTAATCCAAGCTTAAAGTATGGACACTTGAATCATTGCTCTTCGTATTGAAATCAATTTCTCTAAACTCAAAACCTTTACTGGTATAGGCCTGAAATACAATGCGATCCGACTCATCTTTGCCTGTTGCCATAACCATCTTTGGCGCAAAGGCTCCGCCTAGCATATGAGTTAATTGCTGCAGTGCTTTTGTTTCAGGGTCTAAAACATACACGTTATAAACACCATCATAATCAGCGCTAAATAAAATTCGCCCATCCGCTAAAATTTGAGGGCTATTTTCAACCGCTTTGGTTCGAGTAAGTGGCTGCCAAGTAACGCTATCTACTGAAGCATTTCCTTGTTGCTTAACATTGACTGTGGTTAATTTTATCTGTTGTAAGTTTAGGTATTCTAAATTCCAGCCTTGATTACTACGCTTTATCGAAGCAACTAAGTATTCACCATTATTATCAATGTCATAATCACCAATAACCGTTTTTTCATTGGCTCCTTGCCAAATTATTTTTTGCTCGCCTTTTTTATTGATTAATATTAACTGACTAATACCAAGCTGCTTACGACTGGCAATCATCCAATCGTTATTGAACCAACGTACATTACGTAAACGCTGCTTGTGAGTTAGTGCTTGCCATTGCCCATTCTGTAATAAATAAATATCTGCCCAACCACGACCGTCCGCCCAATAGACCAATCGACTGGCGGCGACATCGCCCTGCTGGTTAACATCAACGGCAACCACATTCTGAGTTTCTGCAACCTCGACTAAGGTATCAACAGCCTCTATTTTTGTGGAGCGCATTAACACCGGAGTATCTTCTCCGTTATTGGCAATAAAATAAAAGTCATGCCCTTGGCTATTGCTCACATCTTGAAATAAAGCTTCTGCTTCAGTCTGATAAGCGGTTTTTTGCCCTCTCGGCAAATCTCGATCAACTGTGTTTTCAGGCTCATTCAGGCTTATTATTTGGCTATTAAATTTTTCACGTAACCACCGTTTATAATCTATCCATAAAACAGGGAAATCTTTTCCGAAGGTTTGTTTTGCTACACTATTTTGTAAGATCGCGGGAATTATCTGACGACTGTAACGCTGCAAGTATTCTGTAATTTTATCTTCGCCATAGGTTTCTGCTAAAAACTGATAAAAATAACTGCCATATAAATAGTGCAGACCCAAAGGCCATTCTCTTAACGGCGCGGAAACCTCTGCCAAATCTTTAATGTTTCCTGCAGCAACTTCCATACGCATTTGCATGGCATAATAAGCGCTTTGCAAACGACCATAAGCAAGATCTTCATTCGTTTCTAAATAAGTCGCGAGGCCTTCCAGCATAAAAGAAGGTGTCATCGAATGAGGAAATGAAAATACAAGCCGTCCAAAAATATTGCGCAAGAATTCAGGGCTAGCCGCAGCCATCTCCAGATGCAATACGTGAACGTATTCGTGGCGAATTAAGGTGTGCAGCCAATCATCACTTTCTTCTAAACCACTGATAGTATCCGGCGGGCTAGTAAAGAGACGAATTTGAGCAAAGGGAAAAAAGGTTGCCCAACCATTAGAAATATCAAAGTCATCAACCAAAACCATCTGAGTTTTTTCTTTTGGACTAGCACCAAAAAAAGGGAGTAGCTCTTGGTGTACACGTTCGGCAATGTTTAAGGATTTATGCGCGAGTACCGAGTTATTAGCAGGATAAGTAATCACAAAGTGTTCACTTTCTTGCACTAACCAAGACCCATGCTCATCGTTATCCCAAGCAACCGAGTTCGCGAATGCCTGTGATAGCCATAATAGAGGAATCAAGATGAATACGATTCTTGTTAACATGTTTATTCGCCATCCTATCCATTTTTTATCCATCATAATCAAGCACAAGTCACTATGCCAGCGAAGTAAAGCATGCTTAACTATTAGTTAAATGTTCATTAAATGTTCATTAATCATAAAAATAGCATTTTGCTTAGGAGTTCACTATGCAATGGTCAGATCATTACCGCCGCTACGCCCGCTACAATGCTTGGATGAATCAGTCGCTTTTAGATGCGAGTCTGAGCTTATCGGTAGATTTACAGAATAAAGATCAGCGCATTTTTTTCCAGTCGATCGTCGGTTCTTGGAATCATATTTTAGTCGGAGATCTGTTATGGCTAAATCGCTTAGCGGTTATCTTCCCTATCATTGATGATGCGATTGATAATTGGCCAAAACCAACCCAACTTAATCAAATCCTATACAAAGATCTCGAACAATTAGCGCACAAGCGCCAACAGCTTGATGAGCTGATCATACAATGGTGTGATTTTTTGCGAGAATCAGACAGTGGCGACCAGCTGCAATACAGCAATAGCCAAGAAGAGTCTCAGGTGAAGCCTCTGCCTGATATTTTGCAGCACTTGTTTAACCACCAAACCCATCATCGAGGTCAAATAACGGCATTATTAAGCCAGTTAGGGGTTGATTATGGCACGACTGATTTTATTTCAATGCCTGGGGATGACTAGGCTGATCGTCTAGAACAGCTAATAAGATGAAAAATAGCGCAGTATTTCCATAACGATCATGAATGCCATCGCGGCTAATAGCCAGCTGGCTCGCCTTGGCATGCCTCCCTGCCCTATGCCAATTTGCTCAGACAATGGCTGATTGTTGAATTCATAATCACGCATCAACGCAGCGCCTTCAAGCAAATCATCATCGTTAACCAATATACGCACCAAGGGATTGGCCGCAAGTTCACCTACGCCCCCCAGTAAATGCTCACCTTCAATAAATGAGCTGATCCTATGTTGTTCCAATAGACCTTGAACGACATGGGCTTCTAGAATATCAGAGGCCTCATACACACATTTCATGCTATTCAGTATCCTCTGTTATAACGGCTGGTGGCATAAAACGGTAAATTTGGTACGGCCCATTTTTTTTGATAACCCCCGCAGAATTGCCAATCACTTGATGCAAGCTTGAGCAGGTAAAATACAAATGCCCCTGAGGACCAAAGCTGAAACCATCAGGCCAGCGAATAGAAGCTGATTTCAATAAGGTTTGTAATTCACCACTAGGCAGCATACGCACAATGGCGGAATGCTCTAAGTCCGACAAGTACACATTTCCCTGCGGGTCCATTGCCATGCCGTCGGTCATTGTTTTTTCAGCGACCACTTCTACCGTTGCAGATAATTCATCGTTAGATAAGTTTGCGTCAATTATATTGGCATAAGGAATTCGGTAAAGTTTGTCTGCACTGATGCTGGCGTAATACAGATAATCATTATTGGCATCAAGAACCAATCCATCAACCCCTGGATTAACCGTAAATAAACCAAAAATCGTCATTTTTCGCCCCTGTACAACTGGTTCAAACTTACCAGCAACAACCGATTCATGCTGTTCTAATAATCGGCGCGCGGTATTATTTTGAACATCATAAACGACTAATGCGGGGGTTTTACCAAGAATACTCGCATCGCTAATGATTATAAAATTACCATCTTGGCTAATCTGGAAATCGTTTGCGTGTGAGCCAAGAGCAAATTCAGCCCGCGAAAAGGTATAACGCTGCTTCATCTCGCCCGTCACACTATCAAAGGCAAATAAGCGCACTTTTTCAAGCCCATGCTTACCATTATCCAATACCCATAATCTTTGTTGTTGATCGATGCGGACCGACAGAACTTCATTGAATGCATAAGGCTCAGCGCCACCAGGCTGCCAATCAATACTCGGGAAAGGTTGTGCTTCACCTTCGACCAGCTTAGCAACATTGATAGCGGGTTGTGCTTCAGGATGAAAGGTAAAGAAAATATCGCCATTATCTGCGACGGCGATATTACCTGGAGGCATCGGTAAATGGGTGACCAATTCCATTTCTGTGCTGGCCAACATCGGCATACTGCTGCGATCTGGAAATGCCTCAAATTCAACATAAGTCTGCCTTATTAAGACAATAGCCAGAACTAAGACTATTAATAAGCCAATAAATGCGTGCTTAATCGTAGTAAATGACATGTTACTCCCCAATTTGACTGCAAGTATTAATCAGCAACATCTATTTCATAACGATCCAATCATGGATAAATTATTTAACCTGCTGATTAACTTCAAACTTGTTATAATTTTGTCACCATTCTTATGTATTTAGATGACAAATGAAACTGGAAATTTTATACCAAGACGAAAATCTCGTCGCCATTAACAAACCCTCTGGTTTATTAGTGCACCGCAGTGAGATAGACCGTCATGAAACGCTCTTTGCACTGCAATTAGTGCGCAACCAACTTGGCCAGCGTGTTTACCCAGTTCATCGTCTCGACAAACCAACATCAGGGGTTCTGCTATTCGCGTTAAACTCTGAAACCGCCAGCTTAATGGTTGACCAGTGGCGTCAACGAAATGTTGAAAAGCGCTATCTTGCGGTGACTCGGGGCTATATGCCAGAAGAGCTTCATTTAGATTACGCGATGGTGCCACCGGTTGATAAACACGCTAAGCATGAACGTATCAAGCCTGCCCAAGAAGCGATTACTGATTTTAAATTACTGGCTAACGTTGAAATTGATGTCGAGATTGATAAATACCCACAGTCTCGCTACTCCTTAGTCGAAGTGATGCCAAAGACAGGGCGTAAGCATCAAATACGCCGCCATTTAAAACACCTTAGTCACCCTATTATTGGTGATGCCCGTTATGGCAAAGGTCGTCATAGTCGCTATTTCCGCGACCACTTTGACGCAGGCCGATTATTACTACACGCTTGGCAGCTCAGTTTTGAACACCCTTATAGCGGTGAGCGTATTGATTTGTACGCAGGGCTTGATAAACCAATGAAGGGTTTATTAGAACGCTTTGGCTGGCTTAACGATCTGCCTGTTCCTTTGTCTCAGGCGACAGATCGAGCGTTGGTTGACGAACAATGTAGAGAGCTACCAGAACCCCCACCAGAGGAAGAAGAATCTTTACCTCAGCAATAGGCACAAAATAGGTTGTCGTTCCCATACTAATAGCCATTAAGGCAATGGAATAAAACTTCGCTTTGCGTGGAATTCCTTTGCCTTCTAGATAATAGAGCAAATACTTACCTAACTTCGGATGCCCTACCAGCCAGCCATAAAACTTGGGTGATGTCCTTACAAAACAAGCCGCTGCTAATAATAAAAAGGGCGTCGTGGGCATGACAGGAAGAAATATTCCGATAACACCCAATGCAACGCTTAACCAACCCACAATAAGCAGTAAGGCTTTTAATACTTTGTTTTTTACTCGATTCACCGCCGACATGATCGCCCTTTCGTAACTATTTATTCACTAAATTGAACATTCTCGCACTTTCCTGTGGATAAATCCCTGCATAAGTTTTGTATATGCCTCTATAAGCCACGTATTTAAAGACTTTTATAAACATTGTAAAAATTAACGCTATTATTTAACACCATACTTTTCAATACCTTAGCAAGGCACCTCAATAAAACAACAATTTATTGACAGCGAAAAAAGTTAAAATTTATTATTTTTCTGACTTGTGAATAACGTCAAAATACGACACTTTTCGCAATTATCAACTGTTCTTTAAAAATGACCAAAAAAAAAAATAATGCACCATTAAAAGAGAAATATACGATAAAAGCCCGCCGTGTAAGGGCTGCATTCTTTACCCACAGAATCTGTGGATAAGTCGGTGGATAGGCGTTTCAAAAGTAACCTTAAAGCCCGTGTTATATAGCTCTCTGTTAGATTGGTTGTTTTTTGATCAGTCTTGTTTTTCCTTTAATTTCAATAAGTTACAGCAGTCAATAGAGAATTTATATTTTGAAGACAATCTTTTATAGTAGTGACTACTGACTAAAGGTGCTTGTGAGTAATTGTCTTTAAAGGTCCAGTGCTCAAATAAAGTGTCAAGCATTTTTAGCACTCTTTGTCACAATAGTTAAACTTACTGCCTGTAGAATGGAAGCTAGGGGCTTATCGGGGTAGTAAATACTTACTCAAGGCCCAAAAGAGGAATTGTGGATAAAAAAAAGGAGCTCTAGGCTCCTTTATTCAACAATCAAAAACAGACTCAATATTATTTAATCCCAATTGTTTTCACTAGCTCATCAGCCGTCATGTAACCACCAATGAAGCGACCATCCTGTAAAACAATGGCAGGTGTTCCACTGACGCCAACTTCATAACCCAGCGCTATGTGCTCTGCAATAGGCGCATCACAATCAAGGTTATCTTTGATGGTACGATTCATTTTTGCTGAAGTCATTGCCTCTTCGCGATTATCGTCACACCATACCGATTTAATCTTCTTAAACGATTCTGTTAACTGACCTGTACGACGATCGGTAACACCGGATCGAGGATACGCCAAATAACGCACAGTAATGCCTAAGTCATTTAAACGCGCAACTTCACCGTGTAATTTACGGCAATAGCCACAATCGATATCGGTAAAGACATTGATGACTGATTTTTCTTCGCCTTTTGCTTTAAAGACAACAAGATCTTTATTATCCAATGAGCTCATTAACCCTTCACGCTTAACATTATTACGATTTTTAGTAATGTTATTAGGGTTCATTGGCAATAATTCATACAACTCGCCACGATATATCATGTGCGTTAAATCGGGAGTTAGGTGGACAAGAGAACCATCGGCTAATACGGCTTCTATAATCTGCTGATTAGCAAGACTCATCACTTCTTTGACTTTTACTGGCTGTCCAAAGGATTGAGAAATTTGAGCTTGAACTTTTAAGCCTAACTGCTTGTTTTGCTCTTTGGTCTGCTCTTTAGTCAATTCCACACTAGCAGAAACAGGCTCCACAACATCTTCTGCGAAACTGGTGCTAGTAACCGCAAAAACGGTCAGTAAGGCGGCTAATATTCTCATTCTATCTCCATGCTCTATCGAACAAATACAGTAGTGTTATTGCTTTGAGGGTATTTACTAGGAGTAAGACGACCTCATTAAGTTCCTGCTAGTTTACAGATTTTCAGGCATAAAAAAACGGGCACTAGGCCCGTTCTTTTAGATTTGCTTAAAATCACACAACTCTTGAATAAAGAATTACGCTTTTTTAACCAACTTCTCTTTAATACGTGCAGACTTACCGCTACGCTCGCGTAGGTAGTAAAGTTTAGCCTGACGTACATCACCACGACGTTTAACTTCGATAGAATCGATTAAACGGCTGTGAGTTTGGAAAGTACGCTCAACGCCCACACCGTGAGAGATTTTACGTACTGTAAACGCAGAGTTAACACCGCGGTTACGCTTACCAATTACAACACCTTCAAACGCCTGTAGACGCTCACGAGTGCCTTCAACAACTTTAACCTGAACAACTAAAGTGTCGCCTGGGCCAAATGCTGGTACTTCTTGCTTAAGCTGTTCTGCTTCAAGCTGCTGAATGATTACGTTTCTATTGCTCATTGCTCGCTCCCTAATAATCGTGAGAATCTTCTGACTCACGCTTAAAATCTTCTAATAACGAAACTTGTTCGTCGTTTAAGTCCAGCTTATCTAATAGGTCTGGTCGTCGTTGCCAAGTGCGTCCTAAGGACTGTTTCAGGCGCCATTGTTCAATTAGCTTATGATTGCCACTCAACAATACGCTGGGTACCGTTTGCCCTTCAAATTCTTCCGGGCGGGTATAGTGTGGGCAGTCAAGTAAACCATCCGCAAAAGAGTCTTGTTCGGCCGATAATTCGTGCCCTAAAACTCCCGCTACTTGTCTACTTACAGCATCTAATAACGTCATGGCGGGTAATTCACCACCACTGAGCACAAAATCGCCGATAGACCACTCTTCGTCAATTTCAGCTTCGATTAAACGCTCATCAATGCCTTCGTATCGTCCTGCTACTAAAATAAGTTTGTCATGCTGAGCTAATTCATTAACTCCTGCTTGATCCAGCTTGCGTCCTTGAGGTGACATGTAAATAACTCTTACATCATCGCCTTCAACCACACCGGCTGCTTCTTTAGCGGCATTAATTGCGTCCCGTAACGGTTGAATTTTCATCAACATACCGGGGCCACCACCGTATGGACGATCATCCACGGTTTGGTGCTTATCATGAGTATAGTCTCTAGGATTCCAGATACTTAAACTCAATAAACCCTGTCTCACAGATCGACCTATTACACCCAATTGGGTCATAGGTTGGATCATTTCTGGAAACAGCGTTACTACTCCAAACCACATGGATTCACCACACAAACAGGCTTAATTAAAAGTCTGCTTCCCAATCAACCTGCATTTCACCAGCATCCAGGTCAACCTTCTCAACCACTGCATCAACATAAGGAATCAGCCGTACTTGCTGGTCAAGACTGCCTTCATATCCCTTTACACTCATCACATCGTGAGGCGCGCCAGAGTTGAATAAATGATCGATTTTACCTAACAACTCGCCGTTTTTATTAACGACGATCAAACCAACAAGCTGAGACCAATAAAATTCGTCTTGTGCTAGTTGTGGCAAGTCAGAAGTGCGAACAGCAATTTCTACCTGGCTTAACGCCAACGCTAAATCACGGTCATTAATGCCTTCAAACTTTGCAACAATACCTTTACCTTGGGGTTTGCCTTCTTTCACTTTATAAGGCTGCCACTGACCTTTTACTTTCAGGAACCAGTTCTTATAATCCAGAATGCCTTTCATAGGATCAGTAAAAGAATAAATCTTTACCCAACCCTTAATACCAAACGCCGTCGTCACTTTTCCGACGATGGTTACGTCAGAGTCGCTAATCAATGTGGATTGCTGTGATGATGCCATGATATTCCCCGATAAAAGCTCAGATTACGCTTGTGCTTTAGCGTTATCTTTTAATAACTTAGCAACACGCGCAGAAGGCTGTGCGCCTTTGCTGATCCAGTATGCAACGCGTTCAGCGTCAACACGAAGAGCTTCTTCAGAACCACGAGCTACTGGGTTGAAGAAACCTACGCGTTCGATAAATCGACCGTCACGTGGGTTACGTTCATCCGCAACAGAAAGATGATAAAAAGGACGCTTTTTTGAGCCGCTTCGGCTTAAACGGATAACTACCATAAAGTATTTCGCTCCGATCGTTTATGTTGGTAGGTGTTGAAATTGCCTACCGTTGATTTTTGAACCCATGAAAATTCACGGGTCGCGCATTCTACACCAATCCATTAGTAAATCCAATAGCTTGCAGGCGCTAGTTTGTCGATGTAATGTGTATTGATAAATATAATAACTTTTACCAGAACGGAAATACGACATGTTTCAAACGCTCACCCAGATCGCCCTGCCTATTGCCATAATTTTTATCATGACAGGCGTCGGCCTAAGCTTAGTTCCCGCTGACTTTAAGCGCGTATTTATTCAGCCTAAAGCTTTTTTTCTAGGTGCTTTTTGTCAAATGTTAATTTTGCCGCTGATTGCAATTGCCGTCATTGCAATCACGGGCTTAGAGGGGGAATTAGCGATTGGACTCTTCATCCTTTCTTTATGCCCTGGCGGTGCCACCTCGAATCTATACAGTTATCTCGCAAAAGCTGACGTAGGCTTATCAGTATCATTAACGGCCGTCATTGGCTTTATCACGCCTTTCACAATTCCTTTGCTAGCCGTTTGGGCTATCAATTTTTATGGTATTGAAGGCAGCCAATTTGATTTACCTATTATCAGCACATGGGTAAAACTTATGCTTGTCACTGTCATTCCGGTATTAATCGGCATGGGAGTTCGTGCTAAATGGGCAGACTTGGCTAAGCGATCTGAACGCTATGTAAGCTGGTTTTCGATCATGGTGCTTATCTTGGTCGTTATCAGTATTTGCTTCAATTTGGGTGAGAAGTTAATTGGTTTTGCCATTGCCACAGGACCCGCCGTTATCGTACTGAACCTAACAACGATGGCGCTCGGTTATTTAGCAGGTCGTTTTTTCTTACATCAGGAAGCACAGTCACGCACGATTACAATTGAAGTAGGCCTGCAAAATGGAACACTGACGCTATTGATTACTTCGGGAATTTTAGAGAGTAGCGCCATGTCTATGGCGCCAAGTATTTACAGTTTATTTATGTTTATCAGTGCTTCTCTATTTACATACTTGGTATTAAAACGCGACAAGCAATTGCACAATCAATAAGCATTAAAGCTGCTTAACCATCTCAGGTCGATAGTCATCGGTTGAAATGTCTAAACCAAGTGACTCGATCTGAGCATCTAATGATTTTATCTTTTCGTTCAGTTCGTCCATCGTTAAGGTATTGCTATCTAGCTCATAAACTTGCTTTGAAGCTTGCAGATTATAATAACTGATAATAATTGCATTTTTATCGTTCTCTACAAGCGCAGCCTGTACTTTCTTTGAGCTGCGGTAAATGCGGTTCATTTCTCTTTTCAAACCACGGACATAATTCACTTCAGCCATGAAAGGTTTGGCCGACATAATTTTATACAGCATTCCTACCACCGCCATACCTGCGGCGACGCCTATTATATTCCACCAAAAATTATCACCATCAACCTCACTGCCAAACGCAGCAATCAAAAGGTTAGATACGGTTAATGATGTTAGTAATAAAATAATGGCCGTAGACACCATTAATATATTCATGCGCTTTCTATATAGTACTTTATCAACATGTCGTAATTGCATTCTGTGCCTTCTTATAAAATAAGGATATAGCTGTTCAATAAAACGCCAATTATACCGATTTAAATATCAGTAAAGATATACATTTCACACTTCTCTACCCATGGAGTTTTTTAGGACTGTATTAGGGCGATAAATGACGGCCAATAAAATACCCAACAATATAAACAGTGCGCTGTATATATGCAGAGCGGTAAGCGCCTCATCTAAAATAATAATCGCCAAAATACCACTAAATATAGGCATCGCGTAATATACCATACCTGCATTAATAGCCCCGATCAGCGCAATCGCTTTTGTCCACAAGATGAAGGCTAATAAAGATGAGAAAATCCCCACATATAAGATGCTTAAAACGACGGAACCATTAACCGCTTTACTGGGCACGAGATAAAGTTCTAATACATAAAACGGCAATAAAAAAATTAAGCCTAGAATAAAGCTAGCCAACTGAAAAACCGAAGCACTTATTTCGGCAGGCTTACGCTTTAATAGCATTGAATAGATAGCAAAGATCAATGCCGCCAATAACATCCAGACATCACCTTGGGCGAAGGTTAATTGCGTCAAAATGGATAAATCGCCTTTACTGATGAGCAATAAAATTCCTATTAAAACTAAGCCAATCCCGACTAATTTATTCCAGCTGATTTTTTCTTTTAAAAAAATTCGCGACAAAATTAAAATAAATACAGGGAAAGTAATGGCGATCAAAGCCAGGTTTATTGCACTGCTTGTCTGACCAGCGTAATAAATTAAGGAATTAAACAACGTTATGCCAAGTAACGAGACGATGCTCAAATACCCTATGTGCTTTTGAATGCTAGCCTTCTGAACCAATAAAGGCTTAAGTGCAAAAGGCAACAAAAATACGATAGCAACAACCCAGCGCCAAAAAGCGAGATTAAGAGGCGATATTTGCTCGCTCAAACCACGAGCAATAACAAAGTTTCCCGACCATAACATGACGGTAACAATCGCACAGGCGAACCCTATAAACACAGGTTTTTGTAACATAGAACCCCCGATAATTTAAATTTTAGGCATAAAAAAACCAATACGAGGTATTGGTTTTTTTATTTGACGAACAGTTAACGCAAAAGAATACGGAGTTGAAATATATTCAAGGATACGTCCCTGTAACTCGCCATATACAACGAGGACCGGCCTGCCCTTCCCTGGGCAGTCGAATAATCTAGCAGGAAGCTGCGCTTCCTAAGCGCTAGATTATTCCCACTCTATCGTAGCCGGTGGCTTAGAACTTACATCGTAAGCAACACGTGAGATGTGTTCAATTTCGTTAATGATGCGGTTCGATACTTTCTCTAACAATTCATATGGAAGATGCGCCCAGCGCGCGGTCATGAAATCGATAGTTTCGACGGCTCGCAGTGATACAACCCATTCGTAGCGACGACCGTCACCTACCACACCTACCGATTTAACGGGCAAGAAAACAACAAACGCTTGCGAGGTTTTATGGTACCAATCGAAGTTGTGCAGCTCTTCTAAGAAGATGGCATCGGCTTCGCGCAAGATGTCGCAATATTCTTTTTTCACTTCGCCCAAAATACGCACACCAAGACCAGGCCCTGGGAATGGGTGACGGTAAACCATGTCGTAGGGTAAACCTAATTCAAGACCCATTTTACGTACTTCGTCTTTAAACAACTCTCGTAATGGCTCAACAAGCTCCATCTTCATGTCGTCTGGTAAGCCACCCACATTGTGGTGTGATTTAATCACGTGGGCTTTACCGGTTTTAGACGCCGCCGATTCGATAACGTCTGGATAAATAGTACCCTGCGCTAAGAAATCAACATCTTTAATTTTGGTCGCTTCTGTATCGAATACTTCGATAAAGGTATTACCAATCGCTTTACGCTTAAGCTCTGGATCAGAAATGCCTTTTAACTTGCCTAAGAATAAGTCTTCAGCATCGGCGCGAATGACTTTTACACCCATGTTATCAGCAAACATGTCCATAACCATGTCGCCTTCGTTTTTACGAAGCAAACCGTTATCAACAAATACACAGGTTAATTGGTCACCGATTGCTTTGTGCAATAACGCAGCAACAACCGATGAATCAACACCACCCGAAAGACCTAGCAATACTTTTTTATCGCCAACTTGTGCGCGTACACGCTCAATCTGATCTTCGATAATTTTTGCAGGCGTCCATAAAGAATCACAGTCACAAATTTCATGAATGAAGTGACCTAGCAAGCGCTCACCTTGAAGTGTGTGTGTTACTTCTGGGTGAAACTGTACGCCGTAATAGTTTTTCTCAGCGTGGTACATACCGGCAATTGGGCAAGATCCCGTCGATGCCATTAACTCAAAGCCTTCTGGCATTTGCGTTACTTTATCGCCGTGGCTCATCCAAACATCAAGATGCTTGTCGCCATTTTCAATATGATCAGAAATGTCTTTCAATAAAGCTGACGTGCCTTCAGCTTTAATGCGCGCATAACCAAACTCACGTAAATCAGAACCTGCAACCTTTCCGCCTAATTGCTCTGCCATGGTTTGCATGCCGTAGCAAATACCCAAAACAGGAACACCTAAATCAAATACCGCCTGTGGTGCACGCGGAGAGTTGTCTTCGGTTACGGATTCAGGGCCGCCGGCAAGGATAATACCGTTAGGTGCGTAGTCGATGATTTCCTGATCATCCATATCCCATGCACGAATTTCAGAGAACACACCTAACTCACGAACGCGACGTGCGATAAGCTGAGTATATTGAGAACCAAAGTCTAAAATTAAAATACGCTGAGCGTGAATGTCAGTCATAACCATCTCTTTCTAAAATGAAAAAACCCGCAGACGAATCAGCAGGTTAAAATTTGAATCAATTGTTCTCGAAGCTCGATTGAGTATTTATTCCGCAAAACGGCGTGAATACTTCCCTGTAGCCTTAAGTTCGGCCAGTCGTTGCAGGTTTTCACGCCGCTACGCTCCATGCCTCTCATATTTGCTACCTAAACACTCAAAAGAGCTTCCTATTAATTTCTCTACCCTTCTCAGAAGCGTTACTGAGGCCGTTAGAGCGAGGCACAAAATTTGTGAAAGACCGGAGCTTAGCGTGCTAAGTGAGGATCTTGAACCAATTTTTAACAAAGCTCTAACAACGCAAGTAGCTTCTAGCCCATACGGTAGTTCGGGGCTTCTTTCGTAATCTGCACATCGTGTACGTGCGACTCTTTCATGCCGGCGTTTGTAATACGAACAAACTCAGGCTTAGTGCGCATTTCTTCGATCGTTGCACAACCGGTATAACCCATTGAAGCACGAACGCCACCCATCAACTGATGAATAATATTAGTCAATGGACCTTTAACAGCGATACGACCCTCAATACCTTCAGGTACCAATTTGTCTACGCCGCTATTTTTATCTTGGAAGTATCGATCTGAAGAACCTTGAGTTTGACCCATAGCGCCCAACGATCCCATACCTCGGTAGCTCTTATAAGCACGACCTTGATACAGCTCAACTTCGCCTGGTGCTTCATCAGTACCCGCCATCATAGAGCCAACCATGATCACGCTAGCGCCTGCTGCAATGGCCTTAGCAATATCACCAGAATAGCGAATACCACCATCAGCGATCACAGGAACGCCGTATTTTTCCATCGCTGTCGCAACGTTAGCCACCGCTGAGATTTGAGGAACACCCACACCCGCAACGATGCGTGTAGTACAAATAGAACCTGGGCCAATACCGACTTTAACACCATCAGCACCTGCCTCAGCCAAAGCAATCGCGGCCGCGGCTGTTGCAATATTACCACCAATAACCTGTAAGTCAGGGAAGTTGGTTTTTGCCCAACGTACACGGTCAATAACGCCGGTACCTGATTCATTGCTGGTATGACCATGCGCCGTATCAACAACAATTACGTCAACACCCGCAGCTACTAAGGCCGCAATACGTTCATCAGTACCAAATCCAGTACCTACGGCCGCAC